>Ga0180215_1001402_pt1 | contig 26554 bp, 28 predicted proteins | sample eDN3rd37CBELigBY_FD_128871 | JGI IMG/M metagenome (GOLD analysis project Ga0180215, IMG submission 128871) | Enriched backyard soil microbial communities from Emeryville, California, USA - eDNA 3rd pass 37_C BE-Lig BY (version 2) (version 2) | ecosystem: Environmental > Terrestrial > Soil >...
AGACAAAGGCGATCTGCGCCTCCGTGAACTTCGATGCCTTCATGGAACTCTCCCTCTCCCGACACCGGGATCATAAGTGGAAAATTCCAATTCAAACTGGTCCAATTCTGCGGGGGCACGTCAACCTGCCCGGTCGCCCCGCCATAGACGCCGCCTACTCCGTCCTCAATTATTGAATGAGATAGGAACTGACGCTTTGGGGCGTCACCACCTCTGTCACGGCTGAGTTGGCGACTGTGATTTTCCCGCGAGCGGCAGCCTCGAAACAACCGCTTCAGGGAGAGGGAGCTATGGCGGAGGAACATGTGCATGTCGCAAAGAAGGCCAAGAAAGTGCTGATCGAGCGGCGCCGAGAACTGGTGGAGGCCATAGCTACGTCACATACCGGCCCGGACCTGTGGCAAGAACTTGTAGCCTTCAGTCGGCCATTGAAGCGTTAGAGAGGATCCAGTCAAACGAGGGATACGCACCCAAATAGAGAAAGTGGGTGCGAGGCCGTGACTGCCAGCCTAGTGTCGAGCAGCGGTGTCGGGTGCTGGTAGGTGCTGACCCACGGCGTGGTGAGTAGGTGTACTCTTGTGCATCGCCCAAGATTCATTCGTGGTGCGGGCCGCTAGCGCGCGCCGAGCCGCAGCCACAAAGCTCATTCCCCCCGGTACCACTCCGTCATCCGGAGGACGTTGCCGCCTAGTTGCTGGAACGCCCGCTGGCGGCAGGTGAATACGATTATCTGCTGTTCGCGCGCCTGGCGGTGGAGGGCGTCGAACATCTTTTCGATGCGGTCGTCGTCGGAATAGACCAGCGCGTCGTCCAGGATCACCGGGGCAGGGCGGCCGTCCTTGGCCAGCAAGCGGGCGAAGGCTAGGCGGGTGAGCACGGAGAGCTGCTCGCGCATGCCGCCGCTCAGGCGTTCGACATCCTCCTCCAAACCCTGGCGCACGAGGGTCTGCGGCAGCAGCGTCTTCTCGTCGAAGGTGATCGAGGCGTCGTCAAACAGGAGCCGGAGCAGGGGGCGCAGTTCGGTCATCACCGGGAGGAGGTAGGTTTCGCGGGCGTGGCTGCGCGCGGTCTCCAGCGCCGAACGCAGCCGTTGCAGTACGGCTACCTCCTTCTCGAAGGCCGAGACTCGCGCCCTGGCCGCGGCCAGGGCGTCGATCGTCTCGCGCCACTTCTCCTCGACGGCATCGTCCGAGCGGGCGCGGATTTCGGCCGACCGCGCGGCGATCTCCTCGCGCAGCCGGGAGATCTCGTTCTCCGCCGCATGGGCAACGGAACGGACCCGCCGCAGCGTCGCCTCGGCGGCCTCGACGTCGACTGCCCGCGCCCGCAGCGCATCGAGGGCGGCCTGCCGTTCCGAAACGCTGGCCTGCAGCGCCGCGAGCCTGTCTCCCAGCTCCCGTTCGCGCTCGGCGCGGGTCTCCGCCGGCCCGAGGGTCGCCTCGAGCTGCGCGCGTTCGGCCTGCAGCGCGGCGAGCGCGGTGCGGGCGTTCACGAGCGCGTCGGTGACAGTGCTCTGGAGCGGTTCGGTCTCGCGCAAGACCTGCTGCGTCTCAAGGCGCCTTGCCTTCGCCATCTCGAAGGCCGCGCGCGCCTGCGCCGGATCCTCTTTCAGCTCAATGAGGTCGCCCGCCGCCTCGCGCTGCCGCGCCACCTCCTCTCGCAGCTTCGGCAGTCCGTCGGGCGCAAGCACCGCAAGCCGCGCCTTGAGAGCGCGCAGGTCTGCCTCCTTGCGCTGCGCTTCCGCCTGCCGAGTGCGCGCGGCGGCGAGGTCGGCGACGCCAAGGGACGCGAGCAGCGTCCGATGGCGCTCCTCGGCCTGCCGCAGCTTGCCGTCCCCGCCCGACGCCTGGCTGCCCGACCGGAGCGTCACGACGCCGACGCCCGGAATCGTCAATTCTGCCTGGCCGTCATAGCTGCGCGGCTCGCCCTCGATGAGGGGCCTTCCGTCGAGGCTGACGGCGACCGCCTGCGGCTCGTAGGCGATGGTGACGGAGGGACGGCCGGCCTCCGCGACGGCCCTGAGCCTGGCGATCTCGACGCCGAGGCTCTCGAGTTCCGCCACGGCCTTGTCAGGCAGCCTCAGCAGGGCGAGGGCTGCCTCTTCCTGTTCCATTTCGGTGCGCGTGGCTTCCGCCGCTACGAGCTTCTGTTCGATCTCGGCCAGGCGCTCGGCGGCGTCGCGCGCCTTCATCGCGGCGTCCAGGCGGTCGAGCAGGGCACGCGCCTCCTGTTCCTCCTTCTCCGCGGCGTCGCGTTCCGCGCGCGCCCTGGCGGTCGCCGCGGCGGCGGCCTCGCTGCGCGCCGTCGCCTCGTCCCGCAGCCGCTGCGCCTCGGCAATCTTCGCGTCGAGTTCCGCTGCGCGCTGGCGGGCGGCATGGAAGGCGTTGCGCTCGCGCTCGCCGGCATCCCGTTGCTCGTGGGCAAGCCGCAGCTCCGCCTCGGCCCTGCGAAGCGCCTCGGCCTGCGATTTCGCGGCGCTGAGAGCGGCCTCGGCGGCCTCCACGGCCCTGCGTCGCTCGTCGCGGTCCTCGGGGCGGTCCAGTTCGGCGAGCCGGGCGGCGGCGGCCGCACGCCGGTCCAGCGCCTCGCGCAGCGTGGCGACCTCGCCAGCCAGCCGCTGCTGCTCGGCCTCCAGCCGGTTGCGCTCCTCGATGGCGGAGGCATAGCGCTCGCCTGCCTTGGGACGGCCGGTCGTCGTCACCAGCCTCCCCAGTTCAGCCTCGGTCGCCTGCATGATCTCGGCCATCCGTCGCCCACCGGTGACGGCCTCGACCTCGCCCTGCACGGATTCGAGCAGGCTGGTGCGGACCTGCTTCTCGCTCTCCTCCTCGGTCTTGCTGCGCCGCTCGATGCCGGTCACGCCCTGGCGCACCCACAACAGACCGGCCGGTCCCGCCGTGCCGCCGCGCACGAGCCCGGCGATGAATGCCTCGGCCTCGTCGGCCTGGGCGATCAGCCGGCCGTTCGCGAGGTCGACCACCTTCGCGGAGCGGCCGCCATAGTACTGCTTGGTGATGCGGTAGCGGCCGTTCTCGGTCGCGATGTCGGCCTCGACCAGCGGATTGCCGCCGCTGTAGGGCCGCAGGTTCCGGACATCCGCGGACGTGCTCGAATGGGGCTGGAAGAACAGCGCGTGCAGCGCCTCGAAGCTCGTCGACTTGCCGAACTCGTTGACGGCACACAGCACGTTGACGCCGTCGCCGATGTTCTCGACGGCGACGCCGCGGCCGGCGAAGCGCTTCACGTTGAAAAGGCGCAGCGCAGAAATCTTCATGCGGAGACAACCCGCGCATAGGCATAGAGGCGCGCAAGCGCTGCCCGGGCGATCTCGCGCTCGCCGGCCGATCGCGTCGCATCCTCGGCCTCGGCCAGGAGCGCTTCGGCGGCCTCCCGCAGTGCGCCTGCCTGGTCGATCGCGTCGAGGTCGCCGGCCTCGCATTCCGTCGCGAGGCCCGTATCGTCGAACTCGAGGAAGGCGAAGTCGGGCGTAACGCCCGCGACTGCGGCGGCCAGTGTGGTGCGGACCTCGAGGCGCGCGCGTCCGCCCGCGACGAGGGTGACCAGCGACCGCCGGCGCAGGCGCGGGTCGGGCAGGAGCGCCTCCATCCGCGCCACCGGATCTTCGCCGTCGAGGAGATCGAGCGCAAGCGTGCGCCAGGTGAAGGTGCCGGTCTCCAGCGGCGTCACCTGCGGCGGCGCCGAGGGCCCGTCGAGCGCGACAAGCAGCGCCTCGCCCGGCCGGTCGTGCTTGAAACGGTCAGGCTCCGGGGTGCCGCTGTAGCGGGTGCGCGGGTCGATCTCCACGCCGCCATGCCAGTCGCCCAGCGCCAGGTAGGATAGTCCGGCGCGCCGCGCCCGGTCCGGAGCGATGGTGTCCGGCGCGGTTCCTTCCTCGGAGAAACTCTGCACGGCGCCATGGGCGAGGCCGATGCGCAGCGTGCCGTCCGGCGTCGCCGCGCCATCCATCCATTCGGAGAGGTCGCGTCCCGGCCGGCGAGTCGTGCAGGGTGCCGGCAGCAGCACCACGCCGGGGGCAAGGTCGAGAAGCAGGGGCTCGACCGCGAGCGTGACGTTTTCCGGGACCTCGGCGCGCAGCGTCGACCAGAGCTGCGCGGCCTGCAGCGAATCGTGGTTGCCCGGCAAGATCACCCAACGCAACGGCGCGTGATGGCTCATCTCTGCCAGCGCCTGACGCCGCACTTCCGGCGCCGGCGTCTCGGTGTCGAACGTGTCGCCGGCCAGGAGCACGGTCGAGGCGCCGTGCGCCCGTGCGTGGTCGGCCAGCTTGCCGATCACGGCATGCCGCGCCTCGCGCAGCTTCGCGGGCAGATCGCCCGAGAACTGCCCGTACCGCTTGCCGAGATGCAGGTCGCCCGAATGGACGAATCGGAAGGTCATGCAACATTTCTAGCGTGCCGTGGCCGCGGAAGGCGAGCCGCGCGGCGCGATCGTTGCCTCGCCGGTTCGCAGCGGTCCCGCTTCCGTGGTAACAACGCCCTCATGAGGGTCTGGCAGCTCGCGCATGGTCGGCAGCTTGAACTGGGCGGCAAGGCGCGGCTGATGGGCATCCTCAACGTCACTCCGGACAGCTTTTCCGACGGCGGCGAGTTCAGCGCGGTGGACAGGGCGCTGGCGCATGCCCGGGAGATGGCGGAGGAGGGGGCCGACATCATCGATGTCGGCGGGGAATCCACGCGGCCGGGCGCCAAGCCGGCTTCGGCGCGCGAGGAGCAGTCGCGCATCCTGCCGGTCATCGAGGCGCTCGCTTCGGAGGGCCGCTTTCTCATCTCCGTCGACACCTACAGGGCCGACACGGCGGGGCTGGCGGTGGCGGCGGGCGCGCACATCGTCAACGACGTCCACGGACTGCAACGAGAGCCCGATATCGCGCGGCTTGCCGCGGAGACGGGCGCGGGCCTCGTGATCATGCACACCGGCCGCGATCGCGAGAGGCTGGCCGACGTGATCGCCGACGAATTTTTGTTCCTCACGCGATCGCTGGAGATCGCCAGGGCGGCGGGCGTGGCCGAGGGCCAGATCGTGCTCGATCCGGGCTTCGGCTTCGCCAAGCGCAGCGAGGAAAACCTGCAACTGATTGTGCGGTTCGAGGAGTTGAAGGCGCTTGGCTTTCCGTGGCTGATCGGCACTTCGCGTAAGCGATTGCTTACCGATATTCCCGGCGGGGACCGAAAGGCGCGGGATGCCGGGACGGCGGCCACCAGCGTGATCCTTCGGCTGAAGGGCGCCGCCATCTTCCGCGTGCACAACATCCCGTTCAACAGGGACGCGCTCGACTATGCGGACGCAATGCTGGCGCGCGAGGCGGCGTCAGCCGGCTAGGGCGCGATCCGGCCTGGACGGCACCGGGTTCTCGGCCTGCGGCGCGCCGCCGATGCGGCGATAGATGAAGCCGCTCCCTGGGACGGCACTCCGGTCCGCCGCGACGATGCCGGCCCTGGCCAGCGCCTCCATGCGGGCATGGATCGGCGACTTCACGCAGGCCGGGTCGGTTGCGGCAGCGTCACCGGCAATCGCCATCGCCTGGCAGCGGCAGCCTCCCCAGTCGATCTCGCGCCGTTCGCAGCTTCGGCAGGGCTCCTGCATCCAGTCGGTTCCGCGGAAGGCGTTGAACGCGGGCGAGGAGATCCAGATCCCGGCGAGGCTGCGCTCCCCGAATCGCTCGAAGCTGAGCGAGGGAATGGTCTGCGCGGCATGGCAGGGCAGCACCGTGCCATCGGGCGCGACCATGAAGGCGTCGCGCGCCCAGCCACCCATGCAGGGCTTGGGATAGGTGGCGTAGTAGTCAGGCGTGACGAAGTCGATGTTCATGATGCCGGCGAGGCGCGTCCGCGCGGCCTCGACGATTTCGGCCTGGCGCTCGATCGAGGCGCGGTCGGGCATCAGAGCGTCGCGGTTGGCGAGCGCCCAGCCAGAATACTGGACGTTGGCGATCTCCAGCCGTTCGGCTCCGAGAGACAGGGCAAGCTCGATGAATTCCGGCACTTCGTCGATGTTGTGCCGGTGGATCGGCGCATTGATGGTGAGCGGCAGGCCTGCGGCCCGCGCGCGCCGCGCCGTCTCCAGCTTCTTGTCGTGGCTGCCGCGCTGGTTGCCCACCATCTCCGTCGTTTCCGGCCGCGCGCCTTGGAAGCTCAGTTGCACGTGGTCGAGGCCGGCCGCAGCGAAGGCCTCGATGCGGCCGTCGGCGATGCCGACGCCGGCGGTGATCAGGTTGGTATAGACGCCGCGCGCCGAAAGCCCCGCGATGAGTTGTTCGAGGTCGCGGCGCAGCGTCGGCTCGCCGCCCGACAGATGAACCTGCAGGACGCCCAGGTCGGCCGCCTGGTTGAACAGGTCCAGCCAGGTGGCCGTGTCCATTTCCCGGTTGGCCTTCAGAAGTTCGACGGGATTCGAGCAATAGGGACACTGCAGCGGACAGCGATGCGTCAGCTCGGCCAGCATTCCGATCGGGGGGAGAAGCGGCGCGCTCATGGTTTCACCAGCAGCCTGTCCGACCATTCCTGCAGGAATTCGAGGACGTCCGGAGCGATCTCCTCTTCAGCCGCGCCATATTCGACCGCGAGGTCGGCGATTATGCGGCCGACCTCGGAGTGCCCGTCGCAGCGGCGCAGGATGTCGAGGCTGATTTCGTTCGGCCAGAACACGCGCTCGGGCGACAGCACAGCGTAGGCCTGGCGAACCGGATCGAAATGGATGCGCACGTGTTTCGGCAGCGACGGCCTGGCCTGCCGCGTGACGATGACACGTTGGCGCAGCGCGGTCATTGCTTCGGCTGCGGCTGAAAGGCGCCCGGTGGGATGTGCCCGCCTTCGCGATAGGCGTGTTCGAGGGCATCGAGCATGGCCCAGAGGATGTCGCACTTGAAAACCAGCGCGTCGATCACTGCTTGCTGGCGCTCAGGCGTGTCGGCGTGCCTGAGCACATAGGCGAGCGCGAACTCTGAATCGCGTGCCGCCTGGTCCGGCCGCCGGCTGAAATAGGCGAGCGTATCTTCGGTGATGTAGTCGTATTTCGCCAACATCGCGGGCACGCGCTCGCCGATGATCACCGGCGAAAATAGTTCCGTCAGCGACGAGGCGACGGCTTCCAGAAGCGTCGCATTGGTGCAGAACGCCAGATAGGCGCCGACCGCGAAGCGGGTAGCGGGCAGGGCGAGCCTTTCGCTCTTCACGACCGCGGGGTCCAGGCCGAGGGAAGTCGCCAGATGCAGCCATCGGGCGATGCCGCCGCTCCAGCCGTCGTTTCCGTCGTGATCCTCGATGCGCTTGCGCCACTCGGCGCGGAAGGCAGGATCCTCGGCGCGCGCAAGGATCATGGCGTCCTTGCGGGGGATGACCGCCTGGTAGCAGTAGCGGTTCAGCGCCCAGGCCTGCAGTTCTGCCTTCGTCAATTCGCCTGCGACCATCCGGTGATGGTAGGGGTGACGGTTGTGGTAGCGCTCCGCGCCGACCCGCCGCAACGTGGCCTCGAGTTCCGCGGTGGTCAGACCCTGCCTCGCTATGTCGTGGAAGTGGATCACAAGGCTATCTCCATACCGTCATGCGCGATTTCCCACCCGGCGGCCCGCACGGCGGCGTGTTCCCGCGACCTCTCGTCAAGGACCGGGTTGGTGTTGTTGATGTGGACGAAAACGCGGCGGCCGATCCTCGTCTCCGCGAGCGCCGCGATGGAGCCATTGGGGCCGGACATCGCCAGGTGTCCCATGCGTGCCCCGGTCTTCTGGCCGACACCGGTGACGATCATCTCGTCGTCCGTATAGACCGTGCCGTCGAAGAGCAGGCATGCGGCACCGTCCAGGCGGGCGAGCAGGTCGTGGTCGATCCGTGCGCAGCCTGGGACGTAGAAGGCCGAGCCGCCACCATTGCCGTTCGAGATGCGGACGGCGATGGTGTCGCCGGCCTCGGACCCATAGTCGGCGTCCGGGCGGCTCGCGTCCTCCAGGTAGAGCGCTACCTTGCCGGGCACGATGAAGCTCTCGACGTATATGCTGGTGCTTAGTCCTTTCGCATCCAGTATCTCCACCTCGCCGCCCAGCGGCAGGGTCCGGCGCGGGACGATCGCGCGGTCGAGAACGTTGAAGATCGGATTCGCCTCCAGGACGGCCAGAACCCGGGCTGACGCGTAGATGGCGAGGGGCTCCCGCTCGCGCAGGCTGAGCAGTCCGGCGATATGGTCGACATCGGCATTCGTCAGGACCACAGCGCGAATCGGCGTCGATCGCAGCGGGGCATCGGCCGCGGGCTGCAGTTCCGGCGTCTGGGCGATCTGCTCCCGGACGTCGGGGGAGGCGTTAAAGAGCACCCAATCCGTGCCGTTGTCGGACACCGCCAGGCTCGACTGGGTGCGTCGCGTCACACCTTCCTGACCGGCACGTGCCGCCCTGCTTAGCCGGTAGTTGCAGTTCCACTGCGGAAAGCCACCGCCGGCCGCCGAACCTATGATCTTCAGGCGCATTTCAACCGTCCGCCCACCGCGAATGCCGTCCGCGAACGCGTGGTCGCACTCGGGGCGCGGCGGGGCGGTGAGTCCGAGACCCGGCGTTACATGCGGCGCGTGCCTGCCTCGCGACAGACACGCGCCGCCGCGGCCTACTTCTTGGGAGTAATTTCAGCAGGCAGGTAACGGGAAATCTCGAAGCCCGCGGCAACCTCGCACATTGTCGGCTTCTTCCAGGTCTTCATTGTCATTCCTCCTTTTCACCGGCCCAGAGAACCGGCTTTGTCACCAGCGACCGCTGCGGGGCACCGTTCGCAACGGTCAGTCCATCCGCTCGCAAATGGACTAATGAAATAATTGGTCATGAAAATGATCTAAAAACGAACCGAAACACATCGCGTTGTATGGGTTGAATTGTTTATCGAATTCGCAAGTGTAATTTCCTGTGGCTCCTATTGCGTGATTGGTTTGTCCTGCTCGTCGATCAGGGGGACGCCGTAGTCGAGGAGTATCTTGTTGATCTCTCCCTGGTTCTCCTTGATGACGCGATTGAGCGTGCGCTTCCATTCCTGGTCGGAGGGGCGCACGCCCATGGTGATGCGGTAGGTCATGCGCGAACCCGTCGTCTCCTTGACCAGGGGGACGACAGCCAAGTCGGCGCCCGACTTCCTGGCGTAGTAGCCGGCCATGGGGCCCCACAGGACGGCCACGTCGATCACGCCCTCCATCAGGTCCTGGATCATCACCTCTGCCATCGATGGGGCGAAGCGGGTGTCGACCATCAGAGGGTAGGCCTTGGTGTTCTTCATCAGGCCTGCTTTGGCCATGTTGGTTGCAGGTGGCGTGCGCCCGACGACGCCGAACTTCTTCTCCTGCAGCCGCGGATCCTCGATGGTCTCCACGCCATCCAGGCCGGCGCCCTTCTTGTAGACGAGCACATAGGCCGAACGGTAATAAGCGTTGGTGTTCTGAACCAGTTCGTCGCCCTGCGCGTAACCCATCACGACGTCGCAGCGGTTCGCCCTCAATGTGTTGCGCACGAAGCCGGTGACCATTGGGAACCAGGTGTAAGACACCGACTTGCGACCGGTTTTGGCGGCGACCATCTCGGCGAGCTTGTTTTCGAAGCCTTCGCCGCTTTCATCGGTGAATGGCATGTTGGAGGGGTCGGCGCAGACCCTCAACACGTCGGGATCGACGAGCTCGCCCGCCGCTCCGAGTCCCGCTCCCTGGCTCCATGCGGAGGCGGGGGCGATCGCTGCGGCCGCTAGAAGCAGCAGGGTGAGCGGGTGGCGAAGACGCTTCATCTCACCCTCCCATGCAAGTCGCTTCGGCTTCCTTGGCCGATGCCGGCTTGTCCGCCTTCTTCGGTGGACGTCCGCGCGGGGCAGCACCCACAGCGCGCGCGCGCAGGTAGACGTAGAGGTCGTCCATGTAGCAATAGACGTTCTTGTTGTCGCCGAATGCGGGCATGACGTTTTCCTTGCCCGCACCGAGGTTCTTGCGGCCCTCTGCCACGATCGACAGGAAGGTGGGGTAGTCGATGTTCTTCATCGTCTCCACCAGCGCGGGTGCATAGCTCGACCCCATGCCGTCAGGCCCGTGGCAGACGTGACAGTCCGAGTGGTAGCGCCGATAGCCGCTGAATGTGTACCAATCCACCGTCCCGTCATCCTGGATCTTGAATGTCGGGTTGCCATCGGCGTCCAGGTACTTGCCGTCTTCGTCGGTGACGGCCGCCGCCTTTTCCTTGTTGTCCTGCGCTGCTGCCTGACTCGCCAAGGCAGCGAGCGGAAGAACGACAAGGGCAAGAACCGACATCATGCTACCAAAACGCATTCGGAGTTCCTTTGTTTCGCCGCGACAACTCGGGCTTTCGTAGAAAGTGGTGTTGACTTGGAGGGCGCGGCGAAATCGAGAGCCCGACGGGCTTGCCGCTGGTCCGGGCTCTCGCTTCTTGCGACCCGTGTGGCCGGCTTCACGGCCACACGTCGGTCCTGCGCTGGTTCAGTCCGGAAGACCAAAGACAGTCAACTGGCCGCCCAGCGCCGTGTATTCGGCGAGACCGGCGTAACCGCCGACTGCGCCGAGGCCAGCGGTGCCGACTGACGCGGATTCGTCGCCTTGCTCGCGACCCTGGTCCACAGCGCCGTGCCATGCCGCCGCGTTTTCAGGATTCAGCAGGCCGCCTGCCAGACCGATGCCAGCCCATCCACCCACGCCCGACAGGACGGCGATGTACTGCTTGCCGTTGTGCTCGAACGTGTTGATGTTGCCGATGATGCCGGACGGGGTCTTGAACTTGTAGAGTTCGTTGCCGTCGTGATCGACCGCCTTTATGTAGCCCTCCAGCGTTCCGTAGAAGACCACATCACCATCCGTGGAGAGCGCGCCCGACCACACCGAGAAGAGTTCGGGCTTGGACCATACGATCTCACCCTTGGCGGCATCCCAGGCGATGAAGTTACCCATGCCGCCATGGCTGTCGGGAGCCGGATACATGGCAACCGTCGCGCCCACATAGGGCTGACCGGCGGTGTAGCTGACCCTGTAGGGCTCGTAGTCCATGCAGACGTGGTTGGTCGGCACGTAGAACAGGCCGGTCTTGGGCGAATAGGTTGCCGGTTGCTGGTCCTTGGTGCCGAGCGCAGCTGGACAGATGCCGGTCGAGTTCACGTCCTCGCCGTTCTGCTGCGTCGAATACTGGGACACGACCTGCGGGCGGCCATACTGGTCGCTGCTGGGGTCCATGTTGACCTCGGTGGCCCAGTTCACCTTCGGATCGTACTTCTTGGCGACCAGGAGTTCGCCCGTTGCACGGTCCATCGTGTAGGCGAACCCGTTTCGGTCGAAGTGCACGAGCACGTCGTGCTTGGCGCCATTCACGTCCATGCCGTCGACGAGGATCATCTCGTTGACGCCGTCATAGTCCCATTCGTCGTGGGGGGTCATCTGGTAGACCCACTTCGCCACGCCGGTGTCGGCGTCACGTGCGAAGATGGTCATCGACCAGCGGTTGTCACCCGGGCGCTGCACCGGATTCCAGGTCGAGGGATTGCCGGATCCGTAATAGACGAGGTTTAGCTTCGGATCGTAAGCATACCAGCCCCAGGTGGCGCCGCCGCCCTGCTTCCACTGCTCGCCTTCCCAGGTGCTGGTGCCCGAATCCTTGCCCACGGGCTTGCCGAGATGCGTGGTCTTCTCGGGATCGAGCAGCGTGTCGGAGTCGGGTCCCATCGAATAGGCTTTCCAGGCGAGGGAGCCGTCCTTCAGATTGTAGGCCGCGACCCAGCCGCGGACGCCGAATTCGCCGCCGGAAATGCCGACGATGACCTTGTCCTTGATGACGATGGGGGCATGCGTTCCGGACTCGCCCTTGCTGCCGTCGGTCGCTTCGCCGTTCTTGATCGACCAGACGACCTTTCCGGTCTTGGCATCGAGCGCCGTGACCATGGTGTCGGCCTGGTTCAGGATGATCTTGCCGTCGCCGTAGGCGACACCGCGATTGACCGTATCGCAGCACATGATGGGGATGACGTTCGGATCCTGCCGCGGCTCGTATTTCCAGAGGATCTTTCCGTCGTTGTTGAGATCGAGCGCGTAGACGATGTTGGGGAACGGCGTGTGGACATACATGACGTCGCCGATGACCAGCGGGCCACCCTCATGGCCCCGAAGCACGCCAGTGGAGAAGGTCCACTTGACCTGCAGATTCTTTACGTTGTCCTTGTTGATCTGGTTCAGCTTCGAGTGGCGGGTGTTGGCGTAGTCGCCCGTGGGCATCGCCCAGTTCTTGGCGTCCGAAGCGAGCGTGACCAGCTCGTCGTTTGCCCATGATCCGTAAGCCGTGGCGCAGGTCATCAACGCCGCGGCTATCGGGATATAGATGGTCTTCCTGAGTACACGCATCAATTGTCCTCCCGAGGTTCACATACAGGAATCGTTCTGCTGAGCCCCGCGAGGGACTGCCCAAGCGATCCATGTGGTGGGAAGTATTTCCGGCAGCGTGTCACGACCTAAGCCAGGTGAGCAGAGGGCACCATTACTGCCCACCGCACTTGGCCTACGAAAGACAGTTACCGCTCCCTAAGACAGCAACGCCCTTGAAGCCGGAAACAGGCAAAGGCTATGTCATTACAATAAGGTAAGCAAGCAAAAATGTGGGTCGATTTTGTGCAGTGCAGCATGATTGGTATTGGATAGCAATAGTCATTTAGGCGTCACTATAAATGTCTACACTGGTGTCATTGATTTGAGTTCGCGTCGTTGTTGTGAATGCTGGAGATGTTGTGGCATCCAATTGGCTGGCTGCATCATGCTTGCACGTTCTAGGCGTATTTTGTTTCGTTTGTGTCCTTGACCATGAAGATGAGAATGATCGCGCTGAAAGCGAGATGGAGTATGTAAACCCCGGCGCGAAGGCGAGAAGGAGGCGAGCTTTCCTGTCGAGGGAACCAGGCGAATGGACCGCCGGATCGGTCTCGGCAAGCAACCGCAAAATTTCGCCTTTAGTCTAAAGCGCAAAACCTGCCGCGACGTGCCCCTGCGATCCGGGTGATCGGGCCGGAAGTTCGTGTTAGGCTGCGGTCCGCAGAGGAGGATGGCATGATCACATCTGCGCGACTGGCAGGCTTTGCATTTTGCATGGCAGCGCTCATTCCGACCGCTGGCTGGGCGGGCCCGGCAGCCGATTACCCGACCGAGGCAGTCGTCGACTATGTATTGGGCTGCATGCAGTCGAACGGACAGACGCGCCAGGCGCTCGAGCGCTGCTCCTGCTCGATCGACGTCATCGCGTCGATCATTCCCTACGAGCGCTACGAGACGGCCGAGACATTCCGGCGGATGGCGCTGACGACCGGGGAGGCGAGCAGCCTGTTCCGCGAGACCGCCCCGGCACGGGCGGCGGGTTCGGATCTGCGACGCGCGCAGGCGGAAGCCGACATACGCTGCTTCTGATTTCGAGTCTGCCTTTACAGCCGGCCCCGGTACTTCCGGTCCCCCTGCCCAGCGGGGTGCGGGGACTTCAGTTGATGTCCGGAAATTTCTGATGGAAGGACCGCAGCAGGTCGCTCATGACCTGCGAGTTCCTGTATTGTCTCGGCAGCCGGATGTCGAAGATGTCGATGACATGCGCCGGGCGCGGCGACAGTACGACGATGCGGTCCGCCAGCATCAGCGCCTCACGCAGATTGTGGGTCACCATCAGGGCAGTCGTCGGTCTTGCGGACCATACCGACAGCAGGAGGTGACGAAGCTGCCCGGCGGTATTCTCGTCGAGCGACACGAAGGGCTCGTCCAGAAAGAGGACAGCGGGCTCGATCGCGAAAGCGCGGGCGAGCGCGACGCGACGAGCCAGGCCGAGGGAAAGCTCCGACGGAAACAGCTTGCGCACACTCGCCAGGCCGAGGCTGTCGAACAGGCTGTCGAGGTCGGCAGTCCTCCGGGCGCGCGGCAGCGCGAGCCTGACATTCTGCTCCACCGTTCGCCACGGCAGCAGAATCGGCTCCTGGAAAACCACGCCGATGCGGTCTGTTCCTCCCTCGGGAAGCTGAAACGATCCGGTGAAGTCCTTATCAAGGCCGAGGAGGATGCGCAGCGTCGTTGTCTTGCCGCAGCCGGATGGGCCGAGCAGGCAGGCGAACTCACCCTGCCGGACCTCGAAGGAGAGGTTGCGCAGCGTGGGGATCGAAACGCCGTCGGCCGATGTGAAGGTCTTGTCGGCGATGTCGACCCTAAGCGGGACGCCGTCGCCAACGGGACGCATGTCGTTCAAGGGGCTGCACCAACAGGAGTTCGATGAGGAGCATGATCGCCACGAAAGCGATGGTGTAGGCCAGGATCGCGGCGACGTCGAAGAGCTGGAAGGCGAGGTGGATCTGGAAGCCGACGCCGTTGGAGCGGCCGAGCAATTCGACGACCAGGACGATCTTCCAGATGAGCGCGATGCCCGAGCGCGAGGCAGCGGCGAAATAGGGCTGCAACTGCGGCAGGAGCACGTGGCGGATGCGGTCCAGCGGATTGAAACGGTAGACGGCCGCCATCTCCTGATAGCGCGGGTCGAGCGCCCTCGTGCCCTCGCGCATCGTCACCACCACGTTGGGGATCTTGTTCACCGCGACCGCGCCGATTGCGGCTGCCTCGTTGAGGCCGAACCATATGTAGGCCAGCACGATGATGACCAGCGCCGGAATATTCAGCAGCAGGATCAGCCAAGGATTGAAGAACTGGTCGAGCCGGCGATGGATGCCGAGCAGGATGCCGATGACCGACCCGATCACCATGGCGAGAACATAGGCGGCCGCGACACGTACGAGCGTGACGCCGAGATTGAAGAAAAGCTCGCCGCTGCGGGCTTCCCTGACGAGAACCTGCCACACCTCCGACGGCGAAGGGAACGCCCGGCTGGGCCAGGCATGTGCGGCGATGGCCCAGAGCAGGCACAGACCCAGCAGCGAAGCCGCCACTGTCGCCCCGGGCAAGAGTCGGGACGCGACACGCGAATGGCTGGCAGCAAGCGCCCGGGGATCGCGCGCGCCTTCAGCCGTCATTGGCAAGGCCCCGCCAGAATGTGCCCGGCGCCATCTCGGGCGCGCTTCCCACCAGCCTCTCGCCGCCGATCTCGGCGAGAACACGGTAAAGCCTGGCGGCATCCGCCTCTTCCTCGGCTACCGGGCGTCGCGGGATGCCCTCGCGATAGCGGTCGCGCAGCGTTTCCAGCTCCTTGCCCTCGGCACGTATGAGCGGAGCGAGGCGCAGCCACTCCTCGTCGGAACTTGCGAGCAGGTCTTTCGCCTGCGCGGAAGCCTTCACGAGACCCTTGGCGGCGGCGGGATTTCTATCCGCCCATCGATCGCGGAAGACGTAGCCGAGCGCGGATACGGGACCCGATGCGCCCAGGCGCATCGCGGCATCCTCAGCGCCGACCAGGCGTCGGAAGCCGTTCGCCTCAAGCCTGGCACAGAAGTGCCAGAAGTTGAGCACCGCATCGAGTTCGCCTTGCAGGGCCTTTTCCTGGAGCAGCGGCGGCGCTCCGAAGACGATATCGTTGATCGTCGCGAGATCGACGCCGTGATCGCGCCTGGCCAGCGCCTGTATCAACAACCAGCTCTTGTCGAGCGGGCCGCCGGCGACGCCAATCTTCCTGCCCTTCAGGTCGGCGATGGTCAGGATCGGGGAATCCTGCCGGACCATGATCGCGCCGACAGCCGTGGAATAGGGAGAGAGCGTCAGATCTTCGCCTTCCGAACGCAGACGCGAAACCCAGAGCCAGTCGGAGACGATCACGTCGATCTCGCCCGCCTGGAGCGCGACATTGGTCGCGTCCTCGCCGGCGAAATAGGCAATGTCGAGTTCGGTGCCGCTGGCCATGTCGAAACCGTGATGTTTCAGAGTGTCGAGTTCCCAGCTCACCGTGCCGAACTTGAGGACCCCGATACGTACCTTCGAAGCCGCCCAGGCATGTGTGCCCGGCAGGTCTGCGACCAGTCCCATCGCGGACGCCAGCAGGATGAAACTTCGTCTCGTGACGTTCATGACGTCTCCTCCCCAGCCGTGCTCCAGCCGGTTCAAGCTTCCCGCTCGTGTCCGGGATAGCTGCATGTCCAGCGGACGACCTTGAGAGTCGGATGGTCCTGGGCCCACTTGGCGATTTCCGGCGGAGCATGCAGTATGCATTGCATGAGCGAGCCGCGGCTTTCGAAATGGATACGCTCGATGCGGCAATTGCCCGGGTCGGCCGCGAGGCAGACCGTCAGGACGAGATCGATGAGTTCCATCTGGCACCTGTCGTCACTCGAGGCCGGGGCCTGCGCCGGCCGAACCACGTCCGTTGCGGATATCCTGCAGGTGCCAGGGCAGGAAACCGACGGCAGAACGCTACGCGCTCGGTCAGGGCAGGTCAACAACATGGCGGCAGAGGATAGCCGTCCGGACCCGTGCTGCTCCCGCAGTTGACATTCATGGTCCCGCGTCTAGCTTCGCGAGGAAGCGGACTCCGCAGCGCCGCCCTTGGATCCGGGATCGTTCCTGGGTCGGACTCTGAAATTGCGGGATCGCTCAGGGCACCGTGAGTAGCCAATGAGGAGACGCCATGCGCTTCACTGCCATAGCCACAGCCCTGACTTTCTTGCCCCTGGTGACGGGTCACGCTGCTGCGCAAGATGCGGCAGCCGGGGAGAAGGTCTTTGCAAAATGTAAGGCCTGTCACATCGCCGATGAAGACAAGAACAAGATCGGCCCTTCGCTGAAGGGCGTCATCGGCCGGACCGCCGGAACCCACCCCGATTTCAAGTACTCGAAGGCGATGGTCGAGGCGGGAGAGGGCGGGCTCGTCTGGGACGAAGCCTCTCTGACCACCTATCTCCACGACCCGAAGGCGATGGTGAAAGGCACGAAAATGGCCTTTGCCGGCCTGAAGAAGGACGAAGAGATCGCCGACGTGATCGCCTATCTGAAACAGTTCTCGAACTAGCACCAAGCGGAAGCGGCCGGTAAGGACATGCCGGCCGAGCCAGTTCGCAAGAACTGTGGATTGGAAGGCAGAAGCGGGCGGCAAGATGATTGCCGCCCGCTTTCTTTCCCCGGCTTGCTTGCGAGGCCCTGTCAGGCAGCCCTTTCGAGCGCAGTGGCGGAAGCCGTTCGCAGGGCGGAAATGTTTTCGCGGTAGGCCGCCTGTGAGCCGCCCCTGAAGATTGCAGAGCCCGCGACCAGCACGTCGGCGCCAGCCGCGCGGACAAGCGGCGCCGTTTCCGGCGTTATGCCGCCGTCCACCTGGATGTGGATCGGCCGCCTGCCGACCATCGCCTTCACGCGCTTCACCTTCTCGACGACAGCCGGAATGAAGGCCTGGCCGCCGAAGCCTGGATTGACGGTCATCAGCAGGATCAGGTCCAGCCGATCGAGCACGTACTCGATCATGGCTTCAGGATTGCTGGGATTGAGCGATGCGCCGGCCTTCTTGCCGAGGTTGCGGATCGCCTGGAGCGAGCGGTCGAGATGCGGGCCGGCCTCGGCATGAACGGTGATGATGTCGGCGCCTGCCTCCGCAAATGCGGCGATGTAGGGATCGGCCGGCGCGATCATCAGATGACAGTCGAATGGCTTGTCCGTGCGGTCCCTGATTGCCTTCATGACCGGCGGACCGAATGTGATGTTGGGCACGAAATGGCCGTCCATCACGTCGAGATGGATCCAGTCGGCCCCGGCGGCGGCAACGGCTGCGACCTCGTCGCCGAGTTTCGAGAAATCCGCCGACAGGATCGACGGCGCGATGATGGTTCTGGTCGTCATCCGTCCTTCCCGTTGCTGGTGCCCATGGAAAATACCCGGCTGGCGGTGATGTCCTCGGATGCGATTGTCGACAGGGCGGTGGCGTCGAGGGGACCGCTGGCCGTCTCGAAGAGCCGGTTCGCCTGCCTGAGCCGCGCCCGGTCGAGCGCGTTGCGGATCGAGCGCGCATTCGCGAAATGGGGCTGCGCGCGTCGCCGGGCGATGTAGTCAGCGAGTGCGGTACACGCCGCGTCATCGAGCCAGTAGTTCTGCTTGGCGAGCATCGTCCGCGCGATCTCCAGCAGCTCCGCGTCGGAGTAGTCCGGAAAATCGACGTGGTGGGCGATGCGCGAGCGAAAGCCCGGATTGCTCTCGAAGAAGCGCTCCATGCGCTGCGCATAGCCGGCGAGGATCACAACGAGGTCGTCGCGCTGGTTCTCCATCACCTGCAGCAGGATTTCGATCGCCTCCTGGCCGTAGTCGCGCTCGTTTTCGGGCCGGTAGAGGTAGTAGGCCTCGTCGATGAAAAGCACGCCGCCCATGGCGCGCTTGAGGATTTCCTTGGTCTTGGGCGCGGTGTGGCCGATGTACTGGCCGACGAGGTCATCCCGGGTTACCGAGACGAGGTGGCCCTTGCGGATGTAGCCCAGCCGGTGGAGCAGGTCGGCCATGCGCAGAGCCACCGTCGTCTTGCCTGTGCCGGGGTTGCCGGTGAAGCTCATGTGCAGCGTGGGTGGCTCGTGGGCGAGGCCCATGCGGCGCCGCGCCCGCTCGACAAGCAGGAGTGCCGCTGTTTCGCGGATGCGCTTCTTGACCGGTGCGAGACCGATCAAATCGCGATCAAGTTCTGCGAGGACCTCGCGGACGCCGGAGGCCTCAAACTCCTCGCGCAGGTCGATGGCGACGGGGAGGGGCTCCGCCGCCGCGCCGTCGGTGTCGGCCAAAGCACGCATGGCCGCTATCCGTACCTGTGCCCGGCCGGCCGGTCGGCTGCATAAGACCTGGTCGTGTAGCGCAGCCTGCGTCCCTCGGCGGCCTGGCGATCAAGCCAGAAACCGGGTTCCTCCGTGGGCCGGTTGACGATGAAGGAGAGCTTGACCGACTCCCATCCGTGGGTCGCATCGAACGCGACGACGCGGATATAGCGGTCGCCATAGGCCTTGCGGCATTCCCTAAGCTCCAGCATCAGGGCAGCCGCATCCGGATTGTCGAACATCGGGTGGCCCCACATGTCCCAGTAGGTGTTTCGCGGATGCGGGTCGTCGGTGAATTCCAGGCTGACGGCCCAGCCCATGTCGATGCAGTACTGGACCTGGGCGCGGATCTGCTCGTCGGTCAGGTCGGGGAGGAAGGAGAAGGCTCCCTGGGTGATGCGCATGTCGGTTCTCCCTATTCGGCCGCAGTGGCGACCGGGACGAAGTCTGGCGAGTCGGTCGAGGCGTAGTTGAAGGTCACGTCCTTCCAGACATCGAGCGCCTGCTTCAGCGGCAGGCAGTGGCGTGCGGCCTCGTTGAGGATGTCCGGCCCTTCACGGACGTAGTCTCGGCCCTCGTTGCGGGCCAGGATCATCGCCTCCAGGGCGACGCGGTTGGCTGTCGCGCCCGCCGCAATGCCCATCGGATGGCCGATGGTGCCGCCTCCGAACTGCAGGACGACGTCCTCGCCCAGCAGATCGAGAAGCTGATGCATCTGGCCGGCGTGGATGCCGCCCGAGGCAACGGGCATCAGCTTGTTGAGCGAAGCCCAGTGCTGGTCGAAGAAGATGCCGTTCTCGAGCTGCATCGGATTGAAGTCCTCGCGGCAGATATCGTAGTAGCCGCGCGTGGTTGCGGGGTCGCCTTCGAGCTTGCCGACAACCGTGCCGGCATGGATGTGGTCGACGCCGGCAAGGCGCATCCACTTGGCGATGACCCGGAACGAGACGCCGTGGCTCTTCTGGCGCGTGTAGGTGGAGTGGCCCGCGCGGTGGAGGTGCAGGATCATGTCGTGGCGTCGCGCCCACTTGGCCATCGACTGGATGGCCGTGTAGCCGATGACCAGGTCGATCATGACGATGCAGGAGCCCAGTTCCTTGGCGAACTCGGCGCGCTCGTACATGTCCTCCATCGTGGCCGCGGTCACGTTGAGGTAGGTACCCTTCAACTCGCCGGTTTCGGCCTCGGCCTTGCTCACGGCCTCCATGCAGTAGAGGAAGCGGTCGCGCCAGTGCATGAAGGGCTGCGAGTTGATGTTCTCGTCGTCCTTGGTGAAGTCGAGACCGCCCTTGAGCGCCTCGTAGACGACACGGCCGTAGTTGCGGCCCGACAGGCCGAGCTTCGGCTTGACGGTGGCGCCGAGCAGTGGACGGCCGAACTTGTCCAGCCGTTCGCGCTCCACGACGATGCCGGTGGCCGGACCCTGGAAGGTCTTCACATAAGCCACGGGCAGCCGCATGTCCTCCAGCCGCAGGGCCTTGAGTGGCTTGAAGCCGAAGACGTTGCCGATGATCGACGCGGTCAGGTTGGCGATCGAGCCCGGCTCGAACAGGTCGAGGTCGTAGGCGATGTAGGCGAAGTACTGGCCCGGCGCGTTGGGCACCGGATCGACCCGGTAGGCCTTGCCGCGGTACTTCTCGGTCGCTGTCAGCCGGTCGGTCCACACGACGGTCCACGTGGCCGTGGAGCTTTCGCCGGCAACCGCAGCTGCGGCCTCGACCGGATCGACGCCGTCCTGCGGCGTGATGCGGAAGAGCGCGATGACGTCGGTGTCCTTGGGCTCGTAGTCGGGCTCCCAGTAACCCATCTTCCTGTATTCCATGACGCCGGATCTATAGCGGGCTGCGCCCGTGACGGTCTGTGACCTGCTGTTCATGGCTGCGGTCCTTTCCTGTTGTCCGGTCGCTCAGGCGGCCCTGGCGGTTGCGATCTGCGGGTCGAGCTTTCCGCTGGCGTAGCGCCTCGCCATCTCGTCCATCGGCATGACCTTGATCTTCGAGGCGTTGCCCGCCGTGCCGAAGCGCTCGAAACGGTCGCGGCACATGTCGCGCATCGCGTCCATCGCCGGTTTCAGGAACTTGCGGGGATCGAACTCGGACGGGTGCTCCGATGCGATGCGGCGGAACTGGCCGGTCATCGCCATGCGGCAATCGGTGTCGATGTTGACCTTGCGCACGCCGTGGCGGATGCCGCGCACGATCTCGTCCACCGGCACGCCCCAGGTCTGGGGCATCTCCCCGCCATAGCGGTTGATAACGTCCTGCAGCTCCTGCGGTACGGACGACGAGCCGTGCATGACGAGATGCGTGCTGGGCAGCTTCTCGTGGATCGCCTCGATCACGTTCATGGCCAGGATGTCGCCGTCGGGCTTGCGGGTGAACTTGTAGGCGCCGTGCGACGTGCCGCAGGCAATCGCCAGCGCATCGACCCTGGTGCGCAGGACGAAATCCAAGGCCTCGGCCGGATCGGTGAGCAACTGCTCGCGCGACAGCACGCCTTCCGCGCCGTGACCGTCCTCCGCCTCGCCGTGGCCGCCTTCCAGCGAACCCAGCACGCCGAGTTCGCCCTCAACGGAGGCGCCGACGGCGTGCGCCATGCGCGCCACGCGCTCTGTGATCGCGACGTTGTACTCGTAGCTCGCCGGCGTCCTGGCGTCGGCCTCCAGCGAGCCGTCCATCATCACCGAGGTGAAGCCGTGGCGTATCGCCGAGAGACAGGTCGCTTCGTCGTTGCCGTGGTCCTGGTGGACACAGAGCGGAATGCCCGGATGCATCTCCGCAAGCGCATCCATCATCCGCGCCAGCATGATGTCGTTGGCGTAGGAGCGGGCGCCACGCGAGGCCTGGATGATGACGGGCGCGTCGCATACGCGGGCCGCCTCCATTATGGCGAGACCCTGTTCCATGTTGTTGATGTTGAATGCCGGTACGCCGTAGCCGTGGTCGGCGGCGTGATCGAGAAGCTGTCGAAGCGTGATCCGAGCCATGGTCAGTCTCCCCTGGCGATGAGCTTGAGGGCGGTGTCGGAGACGGCCTCCGCCGTGATGCCGAAATGCCGGTCGAGCTCCGGCGCCGGCGCACTGGCGCCGAAGCCGGACATGCCGATGAAGGCGCCGTTCTCGCCGATCCAGCGGTCCCGGCCATGGCGGGCTGCCGCTTCCACCGCGATGCGCGGCGCCGTGCCCGGCACCTGACGGTGGTAGGCGCTGTCCTGCTCCTCGAAGAGTTCCCAGCAGGGTATCGAGACGACGGTTGCGGCGAGGCCGTATTCGGTCAGCAGGCGGTCGGCCGCGGCAACCGTGATGTCCACCTCCGAACCAGCGTGCCGGCGCGGTGCCTGCTCGGCTCGCGCAGGATGTAGGCGCCGCGTGCCGAACGGTTCTCGGGCGTGTGCGTCTCCCTGAGCATCGGCAGGTTTTGCCTCGACAGGACCAGCACCCTCGGACAACAGCATCCCATCCTCCTCACGAAACCCGGTTCTTGCGTTCGATGAGCTGCAGGATCAGCGGCGTCAGGATGAGCTGCATGGCGAGATCGAGCTTGTTGCCCGGCACGACGACGGAGTTCGGTCGCGACATGAAGCTGTCGTGGATCATCGACAGCAGGTAGGGGAAATCGATGCCGCGTGGATTGGCGAAGCGGATGACCAGCATCGATTCGTCCGGCGTGGGGATCCACCGCGCGATGAAGGGGTTCGACGTGTCGACGATCGGCACGCGCTGGAAGTTGATGTTGGTGTTCGAGAACTGCGGGACGATGTAGCGCGTGTAGTCCGGCATGCGGCGCAGGATCACGTCCATCACATCCTCGGTCGTGTAGCCGCGCGTGGCGCGGTCGCGGTGGATCTTCTGGATCCATTCGAGGTTGATGACCGGTACGACACCGATCTTCAGGTCGGCGTGGCGCGCGAGGTTGACCTTGTCGGTGACGACGCAGCCGTGCAGTCCCTCGTAGAAGAGCAGGTCGCTCGCGGGAAATTCCCGCCACTCGGTGAATTGACCGGGAGGCACCCCGTAGAGCGTGGCTTCTTCCTCGTCGTGGACATAGGTCCGGGTGCGTCCGGTTCCCTTGCGGCCATATTCCTCGAACACCGCTTCCAGGAGCTCGAGCTCGTTGGCCTGGACGTTGAAGTGGGTAAAGTTCGGGTTGCCTCGCTTATCTTCCTCGGCGACCTTCTCCTTCATCGCCGCGCGGTCGTAGCGGTGGAAGGCGTCGCCCTCGATGAAGGCGGCCTCGATCTTCTCGCGACGGAAGATCTGCTCGAAGATGCGCTTCACCGATGTCGTGCCGGCGCCGGAGGAGCCGGTGATCGAGATGATGGGATGCCTGGCGGACATGTCTAGGGCTCCGGTCAGGCGCGGAACAGGCCGCGATTGCCAAACAGCGGGGCGCGATCGCCGATGGCGCTCGGGGCCAGGTGATAGCGCGCGATGCGCTCGACCTCGCCCGCCGAACCGAAGACGAGCGGGGTGCGCTGGTGCAGGTGTTCGGGCTGAAGGTCGAGGATGCGGTTGACCGTGTCGGTAGCCGCACCCCCGGCCTGCTCGATCAGGAAGGCGATCGGGTTCGCCTCGTAGACGAGGCGCAGCCGGCCCTGATGGCAGCCGCGGCGGCTGTCGCCGGGATAAAGGAACACCCCGCCGCGCATCAGGATTCGGTAGCACTCGGCCGCCAGGCAGGCGAGCCAGCGCATGTTGAAGTCCTTCTCGCGCGGGCCCTCCGAGCCTTTCAGGCAGTCGTCGACATAGAGGCGGACGGCCTCGTCCCAGTGCCGGTAGTTCGACGCGTTGATGGCGAATTCCTGGGTGAGGGGCGGCAGCATGAGGCTTTCATGCGCCTGCACGAATGTGCCGACCCGCTGCGAGAAGACGAAGATGTGGGTGCCGCTGCCCAGCGACAGCACCAGGGCGAGCTGCGGGCCATAGATGAAGAACCCGGCTCCGATCTGGTTCACGCCCGACTGCAAGAAAGGGGCCGCCGGATTCCCATCCGGCGCGCCAGTTGCGGGGAGGAGCGAGAAGATCGTGCCGATCGATAGGTTGACGTCGATGCTGGAGGAGCCGTCGAGCGGATCGATCGCGACGGCGAGGGGAGCATCGCCATTCAAGAGAACGGCCTGCTCCAGTTCCTCGGAGGCATAGAGCGCGACAGGCGCGTGGCGCATCGCGTCGAGGAAGATGTCGTCGGCGAAGACGTCGAGGTCCTTCTGGACGTCGCCGCCGGCATTGCTGCTGTCGCGCCTTCCTGCAAAGCTCGGCCCCAGCGCGCCCTGGCTGATGGAGCCGCGAACCTTGAGCGATGCCTCGACCAGCTTGCGGACCGTCGCAGCCACGGCGGGGCGACGCTCGTCCTCTTGACGGACAAAGGAGTTCAGAAACGCGTCGAGCGTCGGCGCAGTCATGTCTCTCCTCCTCAAATCGCATCAAGTGCCGGATCGGTTGGGAGGAGGAGAACAAGGGGCGGTGGCTAAGTAAATTTTATTCGACTTACTAAGTGAGTAAAAATAACATACTTTATGTCATGAAAAACCTCTCGCTGAAACAGTTGAAGGCCATTCAGGCGATCGCGGGTAGCGCGAAAATCGTCAATGCCGCCAAGATGTTGGGTCTGACACCTCCAGCCGTCACGATCCAGCTCCGACAAGTCGAGGAGGACCTCGGCCTGGCGCTGTTCGACCGCACCCAGGAAGGCATGCGTCTGACTGCCGCAGGGCGGGCGGTGGTGGACGCCGCGCAGTCGATCGAGGAGCGCCTGCGCCTGCTGGAAGACGAGATCGACGCCATCAAGGGCGTGCGGGCAGGCAGCCTCAGGCTTGGCGTGGTCTCCACCGCCAAGTACTTCGCGCCCCGGCTGATGGCGGCTTTCATGAAGGAGCATCCGGGCATCGACGTGCGGCTGCTGATCGGCAACCGCGCCGAAACGATCGCCAGTCTCAGGAACCACGACGTCGATGTCGCGCTGATGGGGCGACCGGCGAAGGACGTGCCGTTGCGCGCCGCGGCCTTTGGCGATCATCCGCTGGTGATCGTCGCAGCACCCGACCACCCGCTCTCCAGGGTCCGCGACATCCCGAAGGAGCGGATTGCCGAGGAAAACTTCCTCATCCGCGAACCGGGGTCGGGCACGCGCATCTCGCTGGAGATCTTCTTCAGCGACCTGCCCGGGCGCATCGACGATCTGGGGGTCGAGATGGGGGCCAACGAGACGATCAAGCAGGCGGTGATGGCGGGGCTGGGGGTCGCCTTCATCTCGGCGCACACGATCGCCCTTGAGGTCGAGGCCGGCCGGCTCGTCATCCTCGATGTCGTCGGCATGCCGATCCGCCGGCAGTGGTTCGTGGTGATGCGCTCAGATCGCGCGATCTCGCCGGCAATGGCCGCGTTCAACGACTTCCTGATGCGGAAAGGCGCGATGTACCTGCCACTCGTCGGGAAGCTGTACCCGGCACCCTAGGGGCGGAACGGAGGGAAGCCGCGCTGCGCGCGGCGTCGCCGACACTAATCCTTGTTCTTCGTTGCCTTCATGACCTCGTTCGCGGTCTTCGCCAGCGCATAGAGCCGCTGCTCGATAAGCGTAGGCACTTCGCACACATAGGTCAGGGACTGCACGCGTTCCTCGAAGATGCGGGTTTCCCAGGTGAGGCGGTCGGTGCGCTGGGCAATCTCGTTGACGTCGGCGTCCGGCTTGTTGCGCAGGGCGTCCGCTTCGGAGGCTTCCTTGCGCAGCCGCGCGGCAAGCGCGACCTGGCTGCGTGCATAGCGCGCGATGCCGGAGATGACCTCCGAGCGTTCACGGTTCATGTAGTCGAACAGGCCCTGCACCAGCATCGCAAGCCGGTCCTTCGCGGCGTCGGCGGGCAGGCCGGCGGCGAATTCCCTGATCTGCGCCTGCGCGTCGGCTATGGGCAGGCGCCGCGCGGCGAGTTCCTTGACCAGATCGGAAACGCGCCTGTCCTTCGACCAGTCCTTTGCCGACGCGGGGAGCGCCTCGCCTGTCCAGATTTGGCCGAAGGAGAGTTCCGGCACCTTGCGCTGGATGCAGGGCCAGTCGGGGTCTTGGTTCGAAGCGGCCTCCACGGCGACAGGGAGGGACAGAACCAGGAGGGCAGCAAGAAGGGCTCGAATGGTACCCCTACCCCTGTTTCTTCCCCACAAGCGGGAGGAGGTCTTCGCGACCGTGCTGGACGGCGCCAAGTCTGCGAGGTCATGTCCGAGGCGTTGGCTACCCGATCTCCGGCCTCCTTGTGGGGAGGGGCCAGGGGTGGGGGTATTTGCGAGCGCGGCCAGCTGAACAGTTTGCGACAGTCCGAACAACATCAGCCATTTCCTCCCGTGGCCTGTTTCCTCACCATCAGCCCGCGCGAGGGATCGTAGGCGACGATGGCGCCGACAAGGAACACCACCGTGAAGGCGACCACGACGGCAAGGGATGTCCACTCGATCTGTCCATAGAAGGAGAAGCGGATCATCTCGACGGCATAGGTGAACGGGTTGGCGAGGCAGATCTTGTAGAGCAGGGGGCTCGACTCCTGGATCCGCCACAACGGGTAGAGCGCCGACGAGGCAAAATACATCGGGAAGATCACGAAGTTCATGACGCCGGCGAAGTTCTCGAGCTGCTTGATCATCGAGGACAGGAAAAGTCCCAGTGCCCCGAGCATCAGCCCGGCGAGGAAGATCGCCGGCAGTCCGAGCAGGTAGCCGAACCAGGGAGGCTTGACGCCCCAGAACCTGGCAATGGCCAGGAACACGTAGACCTGCGCGATCGACACGATCACGCCGGCAAGCAGCTTCGACACCAGCAGGAACCAGCGCGGGAAGGGGCTGACGAGCAGTGTGCGCATGTTGCCCATCT
>Ga0180215_1001404_pt1 | contig 26538 bp, 22 predicted proteins | sample eDN3rd37CBELigBY_FD_128871 | JGI IMG/M metagenome (GOLD analysis project Ga0180215, IMG submission 128871) | Enriched backyard soil microbial communities from Emeryville, California, USA - eDNA 3rd pass 37_C BE-Lig BY (version 2) (version 2) | ecosystem: Environmental > Terrestrial > Soil >...
AATGAATTTCTGCAGCTTCATAAGTTGGCCAGTTATATTCAGGTATCTCATAATGACTGCTTGAATACACCTGGAATGCATGGCCTGCTTCATGAGTAAGAACATCAATATCTCCTGACGTCCCATTGAAGTTTGAGAAAATGAATGGGGATTTATAGTTCTCAATATAAGTGCAATAGCCGCCCCCTGCTTTTCCCTTTTTGGCCACCAGGTCCATAAGATTATTTTCTCTCATATAAGAGAAAAATTCACTGGTTTCTCTGGAAAGCTCATCATACATTTTTTGTCCGTTTTCAATAATCCATTCAGGATTGCCTTTGGGTACAGCATTTCCTGTTTTAAATTCAAATCCTTCATCGTAAAATTTCAGCTTGTCAACGCCAATCCTCTCTCTTTGCCGTTCCTTTAGCCTTGTGGCGATTGGGACGATGAAATCCTTCACCTGCTTGCGGAAATTTGCAACCATTTCGGCGTTATAATCAGTTCGATACATACGGAAATAAGCCAGTTCAACAAAATTCGAATATCCAAGTTTATGGGCAATCTCTGTTCTAACCTTGACAAGCTCATCATAAATACGGTCCAGCTCTTTCTCATTATCTGCCAGGAAACCAAAGCGTGCCTCGCTTGCTTTTTTGCGCATTTCCCGATCTGTAGATTCAGTAAATGGCTCCAATTGGGCAAGAGTGCGTTCTTCACCTTCAAAATGAATTTTGGCTGAAGCAATTAACTTAGTATACTCTGATGAGAGCTTATTTTCTTTTTGCAAAAGCGGAACAATCTCTGGCGAGAACACCTTCAATTGGGCTTCCGCAAGTGCAAAAAGCTGATTCCCCCATTTTTCTTCGAGCTCTGCCCTGAACCTGGAATTAACCAAAGCCTGATAATACTTTGTAACAAACCCTTCTACTTCAGGCTGAATCTCATCCATATAATCCTGCTCTGCTTTGTAAAATTCATCATTCGTATCGACTGAATGACGGATATAACAAAGGTTGAACATAGTGCCGACATCATTGCGAATATCATTAATTTCTTTCATAGCTTGATTTTGCTGGTCTGCAGAAGCTGCGTTTTCAAATTTCTCAAGCGCTGCTTCGAATTTCCCCTGTACTGTATCAAGATCCGGACGAACGTATGTATAGTCTTCAAATCTCACATTATTGCCCCCTCGTGTATATGTAAATCGATTTTAATTAAACCACTAAACTATTTCGACAATATTTGGTTAATTCCTCCCCTGAACATATCTATAAAGCACAAAATAAAAAACAGCCGGTCAAGGCTGTTTTAGTTATTGTAAGCTATTTTTATCATTGGAGATAGATAGTCCAAGCTTCTTTAATAACTCAATGGCTGTTCCTTTTTCTTCTGGAGTAAGCTCGGACATTAAAGAATGGATATGCTTTTCATGGTCAGGGAATATGTTTTCGATAAAGTCTTTTCCCTTATCTGTTATTTGCGCAAAGGTAACTCTTCTGTCATTAGGGCATGCGACCCTTTTCAACAAGCCTTTCTGCTCAAGCTTGTCCACTACATAAGTGATGCTTCCGCTGGCCAATAGTATTTTCCCGCCGATTTGCTGCAAAGGCTGGTCACCCTTATGGTATAGCAGTTCCAGAACAGCAAATTCAGTTGGATTCACTCCATATGTTTGTATTAGTTTATTTACATTTTCATTTATTGCCCTATATGCCCTGGACAGGACAATAAACAATTTCAACGATTGGTCAATTTGTTCAGACCCCATTTTATCCAATCCCTTTTCCTTTTAATTAGTAGCGTATACATAAATTCAATTCTCAATCATTATAGAAAACAGGAAGAAAGCTGTCAATTTAACACATCCGGATCATTTGCCCGAAACAACCTCCCAATTGTGATTAAGAGTTGGAATTACCTTTTTCTTTTCCAAAAAATAGTCTGCAATCAATTCGGTCATATCGGTTAAAATCTCTTTCACCACTGGCTTATCCTTGAACATGTTGTAGCCTCCCCCGCCTGCAGCGCGGTAATTGTTCATTACTACATGATACTCGTCATCTTCCCTGATTGGATGCCCTTTATACAAAACCTTTGTAATCCGGCTGCCCTTTTGTCGTGAAACATCTATTTTATACTCAATACCTTCCCACATATCGTAATTATAATGCTGTGGCTTTGGATTTGAAAAATCAGGATTCACTATAATTTTTCCGTCACTGTTCAATTCAAAATAAGCTGCAGACCGCTCCAAAGCATCTTTAATGTCCTTTCCTGCAACTCTGAGGACACATAATGAATTTGGATAAATATAGTTAGAAACAATTTCTCTCATCGTTACTTTAGACTTGAATCCTGGTGCCCCCTCATGAAATAAGGCAGTGCAGGAAATATCAGCACCTGAGGCTTCCATCTGCACTTTATTAATGAATTCAATCAGCGGATGCTCCCCTGTACGTGCCTCAAATATATCATCAATCAGCATATCACCATCAATTTCACCGATCTCCGTATCCAGCCATTTCTGGGTTTTGGATTCATAATACCCAGCCAGCTGCAGAACCTCATTATCAGACGGTATTCCGTCGGGATAGATTAACGCAGAGTGTTTATCATCAATCAGCCAATCATTATGTTTCTTTCTGAATTTAACGGTGACCTTTGCAAGCGCTTGACCATTAAATCCCGGCTGAACAACAGCCACACCATTTACTTGTTCTCCTTCAATAAAACGGTGCTGATGCCCGGTAATCAGAACATCGATTCCAGGAACTTCTGTACAGATCCGGTATGCTTCATTTTCTCCTGTTTGTTCTTCCGTCTCTTCACCAGTTCTGATATCCTTTTCAAAGCCGCCATGATAAGAGACAATAATCACATCCGGCTTTTCTTCCTCCTGAATATATGAAACCCACCTTTTTAAGCTGATCACCGCAGATTCAAAAACAAGATGTTCAATATGCTGCCTTTTCTCCCAATTGGGAATATACTGGGTTGTAACACCTATAACTGCTGCTTTCAAGCCATTTGGGAAGGATTTTATTTTATAGGGAAGCCCGAAATACGTTTCTTTTGTTGAATTAAATAATATATTGGCTGACAGCCATGGGAAATTGGATTCACTGACAGCTCTTGCAAGTGTGTTCTTTCCATAGTTGAATTCATGGTTTCCGATTACAGCTGCATCGTATTCAAGTTCATTTAATATTTGAATCATGGGATTTTTTTGGTTATTTAAGTATCTGGAATAATAATAAGTTAGAGGAGTTCCCTGGATCAGATCCCCGTTATCAATAAGTATAGAGATCTCAGATTGTTCCTTTTCTTTCTTTATTATTGCTGCAAGCTTGCCCAGCCCATGACCAGCATGCTCACCAGTTCCATAATAATATGGATAAACATGTCCATGGACATCACTTGTAGCCAAAACCGTGAGAAAAACTTCTGATTTCATCAAACCCCTCCTTACATATAAAATATCATTCCTTTGTTAGAAATAAACCTCTTTTAACACAAAATGGTATAATGTTGATAATGTCAGTTAGATATGAATAAATTAACCTAATTATGCTGGAGTTAACCTGATGAAAAGTCGAAAACGAAATTTACTACTATATTTAATCGCAGTAATTATTCCCACTTTGGCCGGCAGCATCTTTTTCTTTATGGACTCTGTTAAACAAAATGATGAGGAAAGGCTGGAAGAAGCAAAATGGATTGGCTCCATACACCAAAGAAGCTGGGACCAGTTTATTTCCGAAACTGTGACCACACTTGATATGTTATCACTGACTGCTGGAAGTGCTGACACTCCCTCTGATAAACTGGAGCCTCTGCTCCAAAAAGCCAATCAGCTGGATCCGCGATATGGCGGAATTTACCTTCTTAATCCCAGCGGAAAGGTTCTTACAGGGTCCAATCAATTCTTAGCGAACTCCGATTTATCTAATAAGAAATATCTTAAAGAGGTTTCGCGCACGAAAGATATTGTAATCTCTAACTCCCCTGAAACACTAACCAATGGGCAAACAGTCGTTGGGATAGGAAAACCCGTGTTCAATGACAATGGAGATGTAATCTCTATTATTGTGGCACATATGAGGGTGGATTACGTACAAAATATCATGAGACTTCTTACTCCAGAAGCAAGACTTTCTGTCCTTAATTCTGAAAGGGAAACGATTATGGATATCAACATGAATGGTGACTCATCATTTTCCAGCCAGAATAGCATCTCAATTCCAATTGACAGGCTTCCCTGGAGTGTAAAAGTAGAATTGCCGCCAAGAGATATGCTGGCAATTGTCAAAGATGCTTTTAAGGCTATCCTTGTATTAATGATTATAAGCCATATTCTATTTCTCTTTATTAAGTATTTAAGGCTTAAAAAGCAGAATGAAGAGGAAAAAAAGGAAAATGAGCTCCAAAAACTGGAACTGGTGGGTACTCTGGCTGCCAGCACAGCCCATGAAATCAGGAACCCTTTAACAGGAATAAAAGGTCTTATACAGCTATTAAGTGAAAAATATACGAATACACATGACCAGTATTACTTTTCAGTTATAAATGATGAGATCAGCAGAATTAATGAAATTGTAAGTGAATTTTTAATTCTGGGTAAACCTGCAGCTCAAAAGATGGAAACCCTGGATTTGAGAAACATCATAAAGGAATTGGAACCGTTGATATTCTCCGAAGCCAATTTACACAATGTCACTTTTGAATCTGCTATTTCAGATGAACCTGTCATGGTCGAATGTACGAAAGACCAGATGAAACAGGTTATCCTGAATTTAACGAAAAACGCTTTTGGATCGATGGAGGGCGGAGGAAAGCTGACAATTAAACTAAATAAAATGCATTCTAAGTGTCAGCTTAAAATTGCGGACACAGGTTCAGGCATCTCTGAAGATGAAATTGAAAAGATTTTCCATCCATTCTACACTTCAAAGGAAACGGGCACGGGCCTTGGCCTCGTAGTCTGCAGGCGCATTCTGCATTCTTTCGGCGGTGAAATTTTTATTACAAGCAAAGAAACTAAAGGAACGCATGTAGATATTTTTCTGCCCATCAAAAACGACGCATAAAAGAAGGAAGGTGCTCGCTCGGAGGCACCTTCTTTTTTTAACTCACATAGATTGGAGCATTTCTTTCAATTCTTTTCTTGATCGTCTCCATCATAAATAATAGCTGCGAATTCCTTTCCTCAGGTGCGATTTTTTTATGCAGGACAGAATAAAGTGTGATATCTCTCAGTCTCAGAAATAAGGGCAGCTGCCTTCCCAAATCTTCGGGAATTTCATTTTCCAGCCGATAGCCATCCAAAAAGGAGTAAAGGAATTGCTTGCCGAATATTTCCATTTCCGCTTGATCTGCCTCTTTAAACTTATATAAAAGTGAGTAATACAGCGGTATGGCTATATCTGATGCAAACCAATGATAGCAGCAGTCATCGAAATCAAATACTTGTATATCTTTCCCATCATAAAAGAAGTTTCCGGAATGGAGATCAGTATGAATAAGGCCATAATTGTTTATATGTTTTGGCAAATTTTGAAGCAGATTCAACAAATCTTCTGTATGCTTAATGACCAATTGATCCTCTTCAGGTATATATTTCTCAACTTTAAGCAATTCTTCGTCATCCCATTGCATCCGCGGTACAATTCCAGCTGATGGCATATATGATTTAGTGGCTGCATGCATTTTCCCTACCGCACTTCCCCACGCATGAAATAACTCCTTATTGAATTCCGGTGCCCGAACACTTATTGGTTTTCCCTCTGCTTTTGAAAACAGGCAGGCGTAAAAGGCAGAATCGTCCCCAGCTGTTAACCGCTCAACCAAATTCCCATTCTGTGATGGAAAAACTTCTGGAACCTTTAAACTCTTCGATATCAGATAACTCATCCAGTCTGCTTCTGATAAAAGCTCCTCAAGCATGCGGTGAGATGAGTGGGTAATCCTCAAAATATATGCTTTTTCATCTTTATAAACCTCATAAACATAGTTTTCAAAGTCACCCAGCTTTTTATAATTTCCTATATTTAAAGAATAGATTCTAAGGAAATTAGTGAGAATATCGTCCGTCATTAAAGCATCAACTGCTTTTTCCATTGGCTTCCCTGCCCTCTTATTTAATCTGAATAATGTAAATTATATAATATTTAATAGATTTCCAAAATAACTATTTTGAAAGGCTAATGAATAAGGTAAACTATATTTAGTTTTACGAAATGTTCAGTGAAAAAGGAGACTATACCATGAGTACTACCGCTGCTTCAGTCAGTCCAAGATATGAGCCACATCAAAAAACGGCCTATCGGATCTTATTCATTATTGGCATTTGCCACCTATTAAATGACTCTATTCAATCTGTCATTCCAGCCATGTTTCCCATTTTAGAAAAATCTATGGGGCTTTCATACTCACAGCTGGGTATGATTGCCTTTTCACTTAATATCGTGTCTTCAATCATGCAGCCGGTTGTTGGAATGGCCACTGATAAAAAGCCGTTCCCTTTCGCCTTGCCAATCGGTCTGACTTCAACTTTATTTGGCATATTAGGATTGGCTTTTGCCCCGGATTATAAATGGATTATTATATCAGTATTGTTCATTGGTCTCGGTTCAGCTGTATTCCACCCGGAAGGATCTAGGGTTGCTTATATGGCAGCTGGCCAGCGCAGAGGTCTGGCCCAATCAATCTATCAGGTAGGGGGAAACACTGGACAGGCACTTGCTCCTATCATTACGGCCCTTATTCTTGTTCCGCTAGGTCAAATGGGTGCTGCCTGGTTTACTGCAGTTGCTGCTATTGCAGTCGGGCTGCTGATTTATATAGCGTTTTGGTATACTGGACGCCTTCAGGAGGAATTGATTGCCGGCAGAGCAAAAAAACAAGCTGGTGGCCATAATAATAAAAGGATATCAAAAAAAATATGGAGTGCACTGATCCTGGTTCTCTTTTTGATATTTGCCCGTTCATGGTATATTTCGGGTATGACAAATTTCTATGCCTTTTATGCGATAGAAAAATACTCTTTCTCCATTAGTCAGGCGCAGCTCTTCTTATTTGCATTTTTAGTATCAGGTGCATTGGGCACATTTTTTGGCGGGCCGCTCGCAGATCGGTTTGGAAAGAAAAGAATTATTTTTCTGTCCATGATCCTGACTGTTCCGCTATCCGCCATGATCCCTTTCGTTCCATCTCCTATTGCATTTATAATGCTGGTGGCAAGCGGATTCATATTGATGTCAAGCTTTTCGGTGACGGTAGTATACGCTCAGGAATTAGTTCCCGGCAAAATCGGCACTATGGCGGGACTTACAGTGGGTCTGGCTTTTGGTATGGGGGCAATAGGCTCAATCGCTCTGGGCTATATAGCGGACACCGTTGGTCTGGTAAATATGATCATATTTACCGGTTTTCTTCCTGTACTGGGGTTGCTGACATTATTACTCCCACCGGATGAAACTGTTTCAGAATGGAATAAATAGGTAAGGAGGAGGGGGCGTCCCTCCTTTTTATAAAGGATATAGATTATTTTTATTAAAATTTTCTAAAAATTTTAATAATTGTGTGCAATCTTCTTCTTTTTTGCCATATAATAAAGGTAAGATATTAGCTCTCTTTGGCGCAGCTAAATACCCTGTAAAATGTTAGGAGGGATAACTATGCATCTGCCAAACTACTTTGATTTTTATCAAAAATGCCTTATTCCTGCAAATGGAGCTGATACATTCCTTCCGGCCGGGCAAACCCATTGGCTAATTGCTCTGGAAGGACAGCTTAAGGAACAGGAAAAAGAATATTACCTCTGGAAAGTAACCTTATATCCATCCAATTCAGAAGGAAGTTTTATATGGAATAAGGCGCTTTATTCTTCATCTCTGTACGAATGCATCCATAAAGCTTTTGAACATGCTAAAGAACTTGAAGCCAATGTAAAGGACTCCCAGTTCAATTTTTTAAAGAGACAAGAGAAAATCAGCTAACCTCAAAATCCATTCCCCTATGCGTTACTCTTTTTTACCCTCGAATGTGAAATAACATACATATAGGTAATTTCTACTTTTAAACAAAATCCCAAAAAAGTGAATTCTTAATTCAGATCAAAAAAAGAGCCTAGACTTCTCTAAGCTCTCCAGATTATAGGGGGTCAACTATAATAGTCCGACCACATTTAGTTTAACAAATCCTGCCTAAAAAATTAAGATACTAAAGTACTATTACTTAAAAGCTTTAACGCGGTAATTTATAATAAAAAAACAGAATGATATGTATGCTGCAGGATTAATAGTTTTGATATATGTTGTTAACAGTTTGTTAATATTTCTTATCTATAATATAAATGTACCGAAAGATAAAACCTTTTTCATTACCCCCCTTTTCAAACCGGCCAAATGCGGCCGGTTTTTGTATGAAATAGGGGTTAACTTTATGCAAGCCTAAATACTATACCATGGCCGCCTTTTGGGTATTCCCATTTAATATTCTGATATGGGCATCCAATCCTGCAGCTGCCGCACTCATGGCATCCTTCATAACCCACCTGCATTCTCAATCCTTCCCACTTATACACCTCAGCCGGGCAGAAAATAGTGCATATTTTATCGGGGCATTTTGTCATACAGATATCATGATCCAATACGGTAAGATGTGATTTGGTGTCTGCCTTAAAACGAACTAAATATTGCTTTTCTTCGATCGTTTTCGTTGACATTATTTCACCGCCTTCCATGCCCTGTACATGTCTTGAAGCACACGAATGGTCCCGCGTTCACTGGTAAAGCTCTTCATAATTTCTTTTTGCTTTTCTTTCTTAGGAGTTCCATCAACTGTAAAAAATTTGCTCGCTGCCCTGTTAAGCATCGGAACATATTCTTTAAAATACTGAGGGTAGTGTTCAAACGTGTGAGTTGCATCTTTATATTTTTCCAGGTCTTTTATAATAAAGCTTTGATAAAGTGTTTCCCTGTACTGATTCAAGCTTGTTTCGCTGAAGTCACCCCGTTTTTTGGCATCAATGATGGTTTCTGCAGCCATTGTTCCGGAAGCCATTGCCATATTGGAGCCTTCGCGGTGTATGGCATTAACCAGCTGTGCAGCATCACCTGCAAGAAGGACACCATCCCCGGCCACTTTAGGCACTGAATGGTAGCCCCCTTCAGGAATCAAGTGAGCCAGATACTCGGCAGATTCTCCTCCTTCTATTAAGGGTCTTACCATAGGGTGTGTTTTTAAATAATCCAGCAGGTCATAAGGCTTAAGCTTCGCCTTAATCATACTTGACAGCGTGGTTCCCACACCAATATTAATACTATCTTTATTGGTGTAAATAAAGGCAGTTCCCAGATTGCCTTTCGTGGAGTCCCCGAATATTTCAATCGTACAGCCCTGGTTGTCTTCCAGGTTAAAGCGGTCATTAATTTTGTCTTTAGAAAGATTAATGACTTCCATTACCGTCAGTGCCACTTCATCAGGGCGAAATTCTTTATGGTAGCCCAGCTGTTTTGCCAGCAGTGAATTTACACCATCTGCCAAAACCACTACATCTGCATATACCTCCCCATCCGGCCGGTCAGTTCTTACACCAACCACTTTTCCATTTTCAGTCAGGCACTCAAGTACGACTGTTTCATTTATTAATAGAACGCCCTGTTCAACCCCTTTTTTTGCAAACCATTGGTCAAATGGCGCCCGGAGTACTGTAAAATTATTATATGGTTCCTTCCCCCACTCAAGACCTTTATAGCCAAAACTCACTGTCGATTCTTTATCCATCATCCAAAACCGCTGCTCTACGACAGGCCGCTCCAGCGGTGCTTCTTTCCAAAACTCTGGAATGATTTCCTCCATTTGCTTACGGTATAAAACTCCACCCATTACATTTTTGCTGCCGGGATATTCTCCTCTTTCAATTTGAAGGACTTTTAGACCGTTTTTGGCGCATGTGTAAGCACAGGAAGTTCCTGCAGGCCCTGCCCCCACCACGATGACATCAAACTTTTCAGACATAACTCATTTCACCCCCTCTTTCCCTTGCTTCCTTTAACTCTTTAATCAGCTTCGGCACAATTTCAAGTGCATCACCCACGATTCCGTAGGTTGCTACATCAAATATAGGTGCGTCTGGATCCTTGTTAATCGCAATAATGAACTCTGAATTCTTCATGCCTACGACATGCTGGATTGCCCCTGAAATCCCAATAGCAAAATAGACCTTTGGGGTAATGGTTTCTCCGGTCTGCCCTACCTGCTGTTCATGCGGCAGCCATCCTGCCTCCACTACATCCCTTGTGCCCCCTACAGTTGCTCCAATTGCATCAGCCAGGTCATGGATCAGCTGGAAATTCTGAAGATCCCCCATTCCTTTTCCGCCCGCAACAACAACATGCGCATCTGCTAAATTCACTTTTTTTGTGACATCTTTCACAATTTTAATTACCTTTGTGCGCATATCATCTTCACTTAGGGTAATCGCTTCTTCTATAACCTCGCCCTGTCTATCTGGATCTGGCTCCAGGGCTTTCATAACCTTCGGACGGACAGTAGCCATCTGCGGCCGGTGCTTTTTACAAAGGATGGTTGCCATTATATTTCCCCCAAACGCCGGGCGGCTAGCTTCAAGCAGCCTTTTATCCACTTCGACATCCAGCATGGTTGTATCAGCAGTCAATCCAGTGCTAAGATCTGTAGCAACAGCACTGGCCAAATCTTTACCATTGGAAGTGGCCCCATAGAGAAATATCTCAGGTTTATACTTTTCTGCAAGATTGATTACTGCCTTCATATAAGACTCCGTCCGGTAATCTTTCATCACTTCATGGTCAATAACATATACCTGATCAGCTCCATAAGCGATCACTTCCTGGCATAAAGACTTTATTTCATATCCAAGCAGAACACCGGAAAGAGGCACATCCAGCTTATCTGCCAGCTTTCTGCCTGCACCGAGCAATTCAAGGGAAACCCCTTCGATTTTCCCATCATTTTGTTCTATGAATACCCACACTCCCCGGTACTCATCCATCATGTAAATCCCCCCTAATTATTCCCGTTATCGGCTTACAAACAGCTCTTTCTTATCATTAAGCAGCTCCATCAGCTGCTTAACCTGTTCTTCCGCATTCCCTTCAAGCCTCTTTCCGCCTTCCGGCTTGGGAGGGGTAAACATTTTTCCCACTATCGTAGGAGACCCTTTCAACCCGAGCTGTGTACGATCTACTTCCTCAAGATCATTTACAGACCAGATAACCGGCTCATACCTGGCAGCTTTTATCATGTTTGGCATAGGGGAGTATTCTATGCTATTAATCTCTTTTTCAACGGTCAGCAGGCAAGGGACTTGAGCTTGTATTAATTCATATCCGTTTGTAATTTTCCTTTTGATCAGTATCGTTTTTTCACCTTCATTAAGTTCGGATACCTCTATAACATTTGTAACAGGCGGAATATCCAGCCTTCTTGCTATTCCTGGTCCCACCTGGCCGGTATCTCCATCAATGGCATGTTTTCCGCATATGATTAAATCCACAGGCATATCTTTTGAAATACGCTCCAATGCTTTAGACAGAGCATAGCTTGTTGCCAGTGTATCTGCGCCGGCAAATGCACGGTCTGAGATTAAAAAGCCGCGGTCTGCTCCTATTTCGATGCTTTTCTTAATAACAGCAACAGCCTGTGGAGGTCCCATGGATAAAACCGAAATGGTGCCTTTTCCTATGGTCTTTGTTATTTTCACGGCTTCCTGTACTGCATGGGCATCATAAGGATTTAAAATGGCAGGTGCACTGCGCCGGTCAAGAGTGTTGGTTTTGGGATTGATTTTAATAATTTTTGTATCAGGCACTTGCTTGACACACACTACTATGTGCATTTTTTACTTTCCCCCCTCTAAACTTAAAGCTTCTATAAGTATAGTTCGCTTTAAGAGATAGATAAAAAAGCTTTGTATTACGATATGATTCTCGATACATGCATAGTACTGCTATGAAGAATTAATAAGAATTGTGCAGTTCATTACTAAGAAAAGCGAGAACTGGCGCCAACTAAAAAAAAGAATCCTCAACGGATCCTTTTTTTTCTTCCCTATTATATGTTCAATCTATGTGCTTGGAATTTTAAAATTATACAACAGCTTTCTTCCATAAGAGAATCATTTCCCGGAAGGAAATCCTCATTCTTTTCTTTTGTTCCTTCTCTCTTTTAACGACGCATTGATATTCAAAAATTAATTGATCAAGTTCCTGGCTGCAGCGAACCGTTTCCTGGCTCGCCATTCCATTTTTCTTGGCCGTTTCTATCATTGTTTCCCTTTTTTGCTGAATTTCAGTCAGCAGCTGTATTCTTTTATAGCGCAACTTTCTTCCTCCTACTCCTATCCCTTTATCCGATATAAATGTGTCTACTTGAAGCATTATTACAAGAATTTCTATAAATGTAAATAGATTCGCAATATTAGACAATCTTTTTCCGAATTTATTTTTATCGACATCAATTTCAATTCGCCCTCATGGGGTTTCGACACATTCTGCTAAATTTATTATGTGGCATCAACGGGATTTGATAAAAAAATCGCAAGACCATAATATGTTAAAAAAATATCCAATTGTTATAGCAGGAAAATAAAAACCCAATGCCGGGGGCAATGGGTGGGTCATTAAATTATTGATGAACTTCCTTTTTTTCATAAATTGGCACCCATCCTTCTGCGGTAACAAAAATCCGGATGGCTACTACTTTTCGATCCTCCTGAAGAGTAAAATAATGACGGATGTTTTCGGGTACGGATATTAAATCGCCAGGATTCAGGAATACTTCAAAGAACTCTCCATCTTTTCCTTGTATAATAAAGACTCCATGACCGCTGACAATAAATCTCACCTCATCATCTGTATGATGATGCTCCTGCTGGAAATTCTGAAGAAGCTGTTCTAAATTCGGCGTATTCTCTGAAAGGGAAATTACATCCTGTGCCTTATATCCTCTTCGATCAGAAATATCCTTAATTTCTTCAGCAAATGCAGCCAGAATTTCTTGTTTCTCATCATCGGAAAGTAAATATTTTTCCTGCAGATTTTCAGGCAATTTATCTATTGCCCATTGCTCATAGATAACCTCCTGCTTTTCCAGAAAAGCAGCAACCTCTTCCTGATTCCTAATTTCTTTTTTTGAATTTTTCAGTACGATATATGCCAATCTAATCATTCCTCTCTATTATAATTTTTTTCTCGCATGATTTAATAACAGCAGTTCATATATTAAACTACTTTAATTAGCTGATCGGGCTTATATGCCAGGAGCCTTAACTGATAACGGAACAGAAACTCTGAAGCCTCAAGGATCTTTTTAGCCTCAAAGGAGGTTCTGCCCCATACTGTAATTCCATGATTTCTTATCAAGACGGCACCTGAATCTTCATGTACATGGGAAGAAAAACACTTTGCCAGCGTTGGAATATGCGCATGATTCGGAATAATCGGAATCTCGAGAACAGCATCTTCCTCCCACTTATCAAATGCTTTAATCAGCTCTTGCCCTTTAAATGTAACCGCCGCCTGATCACCATAAATTTCTGAAATGACATTATTGTCAATCGTATGTACATGAAGACTGCATTCAGCTTTCGTTCTTCGATATATCTCAGAATGCAGAAGTGTTTCAGCAGAAGGCTTTAAATGTGTTTCCCCTGCCGGGTGTCCATATTCATCAACAAGGAGAAAGTCTTCATCAGTGCGTTTCCTTTTATCCTTTCCGCTTGCTGTTACGAGGAATTGAAGGGGATGTGAGCTGACCTTAATGGCCAGATTTCCGCTTGTTCCCATAAACCAGTCCCTTTCTGCAAGCTCTTCCTTAATATCTGCAAGCTCATTCCATTTTTCCCCAACTCTGCTCATACCCTCACCTCATTTAATCTTTTTAAAAGCTCAATGCAATCATAGAATGTTTCAAAGGCAGAATGATTTAGGTTCATCTCTTTGCTTTTCTCCAGGAGCAGATCTCTGGCAATGACAAAGTCTGCCTGTTTGGCAGCCTCCAGATCGGTTACTGAATCTCCGATCACCACTTTAAAGGTGTTCTCATCCACCAGTTTCCTCATAATAGAAGGCTTGCAGCAGCCGCAATTCTTATTGCATTTTTCATCGCAGCTATGGGGCCATAAGATATTAATTGTATCGCCGCTAAAATCAGAACTATTGCAGAACACCTCTTCAAAGGGTCCATACTTATCCAGTACAGGAGCCACAAAAAAATCTATTCCTCCGCTGACTATATAAAGCGGTATTTTTTCTTTTTCCAGATAATCGATAAATGGCTGAAATCCCTCTCTTACTCTTGCATTTTCTAAGATGAAATCGGTGATAGCATCTTTCAGACTGCTTGGCAGAAGGGAAAACATCTTTCCTACTCCTTCTTGAATGGTAATTTCCTGTCCCAGAACTTGATTTTTTATCCCCTCCCATTGAGAAGGAGCAAAGTGCTTCATGATATGAATGATGTTATCGTTTTCGGTAATAGTTCCATCAAAATCACAAAATACCGCCACTTTAGCCATTCTTTACAGCCACCTCTTTGTACCCCCACAGATCAATCGCTTTTTTTAATTCAGGGAAGTTTGATGGAGCATCTGTTAAAGAAGCCCCATTTAAAATTAAATCTATTGCCTGGCGGAATGCCAAACCGCCTCCTCTTGCCCCATCCGGATGCCCATGTACGCCACCTCCGGCATTAATTACACTGTCTATTCCGAAGTCTTCGAAAAGCAAAGGTACAAGACCCGGATGGATGCCGGCTGATGGAACCGGAAAGGTTCTTTTGCAGAAATCATTCCTAGTCAGGGTATCCCCAATTGATAAGGCCAGAGTTTTTTCAAGGGCAACCGATCCATAAGGTGAAGGGAATAGAGAAAAGTCTGCGCCTGCATACCTGAGGAGTTTGCCTAAAAGCAAAGGATAGGAAATCCCATAAACACTTGAAGCAGAAAGAGCTCCACTAACTGCAGGATGTGCCATGATAGGCAGCCCTATCTCATCATCTTCTCTTAATGACTGCAAAACATCGAGCCCATACGAGAATACGTTGAAGAGAAGAAGATCTGCACCAAGTCTGGATGCTTTCCTTGCCTTATCTTTTAAATCAAAAGACCTGCCTGTTAAATTCACAGCATATAGGGTACGGTGGCCTGTTTCCTCATAAACCTGCCTTAGCACTTCTTTGCCTTCGGTTATCCGGGCTTCAAAAGGTGTAAGGCGGTTTTCAAATAGAATTTCATCATCTTTTACAAGGTCGATGCCGCCAAGGGCCTGTTCCCTCAGCTGCGAAGTTAAAAAATCCATGTCTTTGCCCAGCACCCCTTTGAAGATGCTCATCAGAAGGGGTCTATCATATACATTCAGTTTTTCCCTCAGTCCGTCAATCCCGAATCGTGGCCCAGGAAAAAAGCTTTTAAGTTCATTGGAAAACTGTAAATCTAACAATTTAATCTTTCCATCCAATGATAGTTTTCCAAAGACTGTTGTTAATATTGCCGGTAAATCAGGACTGAAATTAACAGTTGGATAGGCAATCTTAATGACTGCGGCTGTTTCCTTTTTTTCTTCATCTTTAGTATAGTCTTCAACAGAAACGACCCTGCCTTTATGCTTTTCCAGCTGCTGTTTTTCTAGTTCCGGCAAATGGGTCCATGACCCGACCGTTAAGCCTAAAGCGATCTCCTCGGCCTTTTTCTCCGGGTTATGTTTTTCATCATGAACCAGATACGTTGCAATAATTTCACTCATGTATATTCTTCCTTTCAAAAATCAAAGAATGAAAACAATAAAAAACCTCTTCAAATAAGAAGAGGTTAGGATAGCAATCTAACATCTTCTTATCTTTCAGCTATAAGCTGCAAGATTTAGCACCGTGCTCATGTATAAGTCGGTTGCCGGGCTTCATAGGGCTAGTCCCTCCGCCTGCTCTTGATAAGAAAACGAAACGAGTATTCAGTTAATTTAGAATTAAAATTTAATTAGAATTATGACAGTGCTTAATATTTTTGTCAATTGAATTATGAGAAAAATTTAAAATAAATTTAATTTTTTTATTCTGCCCACTGCTTCTTTAAGTCTCTCCTCAGATGTCAGTAAACCCGCTCTCACATACCCTTCTCCAAAATCACCAAATCCGATGCCTGGTGCAACCGCAATATGCGCTTTATCCAAGAGATAGTCAGCAAACTCTTCCGATGTAAATTGTTCAGGGACCTTGAGCCATGCAAAAAAAGAGCCTTTAGGAGCTTGAACATTCCAGCCGATTTCCCTGAGGCCAGAGATGAATGTATTACGTCTGGATTCGTATATGGAATTCAATTCTTTAACACAATCCTGTGGTCCTGACAGAGCAGCTGCTGCAGCTTCCTGAACAGCACCAAACAAGCTGACGTATAGATGATCCTGCATAAGGTTCAGTGCTGCGATGACACTTGCATTTCCAGCTGCAAATCCAACTCTCCAGCCTGCCATATTAAATGTTTTTGAAAGTGTATAAATTTCAATTCCGACCTCTTTTGCCCCTTCTGCCTGAAGAAAGCTTTCAGGCTTTATGCCGTCAAAACCAATTCCTCCATATGCAAAATCATGGACGATGCAAATACCATGGCTTCTGCTCAAATCAACTGTTTCTTGAAAAAAGTCCTTGTTTGCCACTGCTCCAGTGGGATTATTTGGATAATTAAGGAACATCAGTTTGGCTGCATTAAGCTGGTCTGCTGACAATTCACTGTATACTGGCAGGAAGTTATTTTCTTCTCTTAGAGACATTGTCACCATTTTTGCTTTGGCAAGTGCAACACCTGACCAATAATCAGGATATCCCGGGTCCGGAACCAATACGCTGTCCCCAGGGTTTAAAAGGCATTGAGGGATTTCAACCAATCCTGCTTTACCACCAAAAAGGATGGCTATTTCGGTTTCAGGATCCAATTCAACATTAAATTCCCTTTTATAAAAGTCAGCAGCTGCCTTTTTTAAATACGGGAAGCCCTGGAAAGGGGAATATTTATGGTTTTGCGGATTATCGGCTGCACTTTGAAGACTCTTGACAATATGCTCTGGTGTAGGCATGTCAGGATTGCCCTGTCCAAGATTGATGACATCATGCCCTTGTTGGAGTTTTCTCCCCACTTTGGCTGTCAAAGATGCAAAAAACTGTTTAGGCAGACTTTTCAAAAGATCTGATTGCGGATAATTTACCAAATTGTTCACCTGCTTAAAAAAAAGATTGAAAATATAGTCACAAATGATATAACGTAAATGGTAAGATGTAAAGTAAAATTTTGAAAATTTCCATCTATCGGACTAATTTTACCATAAGGATATGATGATTGCGGGGGAGTTTTATGAAATTAAAGATTGCCTGTTTGCAAATGGATATTGCATTTGGAAAACCTGAGGATAATTTTAAAGCAGCCGAAATCATGATTAAAAAGGCGCTTAGGGATAAACCGGATGTTATTGTGCTGCCGGAACTTTGGACGACTGGTTATGACTTGACCAGATTGGGTGAAATTGCAGACCAGGATGCAGAATCATCGCTAGTCTTTTTGAAAGAGGCCGCACAGAGCAATCGGGTTCATATGATTGGCGGATCTGTTGCAAAGAAAACACCCGAAGGCATTTACAACACTCTGCTGATTGTAGATAACCAAGGTGACCTTATACATGAATACAGCAAGCTGCACTTGTTCAAGCTGATGAATGAACATCTCTATCTGAACGGAGGGACAGCCAAGGGAGTTTTTTCACTGGAAAATAGGAAGTTTGCAGGGATGATTTGTTATGATATCCGTTTTCCTGAGTGGGTGCGGACCCATACAGCGGAAGGTGCTGAAGCTTTATTTGTAGTAGCTGAATGGCCATTGGCCCGGCTGGCACATTGGCGGGCACTTTTGATTGCGCGTGCCATTGAAAACCAGTGCTACGTAATTGCATGCAACCGCTCCGGGTCTGATCCTGACAATGTCTTTGCTGGCCATTCGATGATTATAGATCCTTGGGGAGTAGTGCTTGCAGAAGGTTCTGAAACGGAAGAAATCCTATATGCTGAGATAGACCTGGAAAAAGTGAAAGAAGTCCGCAGCATGATTCCGATTTTTACCGACCGCAAACCGGATTATTACTATTGAAGGCATGCAGGGCCCTAACTGGGGCCCTGCCTTGCTTTACCCTTCTATTTTCGCCCACATTTCCGGAGGGTTTAATTCATAAATGCCATTTTCCCTGTACATATAATGATTTATAATAAATTCTCTGCGTATCGTAGCATAGTCTTCATGATACTGTTGAATATATTCGTTGAGCTCTTTTTCTTCATATTTTTTCCCCATTTTCAATCCTTTGATTAGATGCTCAAAAACCATGAGTCTCTTCTTCCTCTGTGCAGGAATATTCTTCAGCTTTCCATCTTTGGTAAAGAAATTTTCAATAACCTTCTGGCTTTCTATATTTTGTTCTTCCATTTTCTTAACCTCCTCTTTATCTGCCAATTTTGCAAGAACACCTGATTGGTGTTTCAGTACGGATTCATTTAAATAAAAATAAACAGTATTTTTATCTCTTCTCTGATAAACAAGGTTTATTTCCCTCAGTTTATTTAAATGATGAGTAATGGTTGGCGGAGTTAAACCAAGCTTCCCCGCTATCGCCTGTCCATGCAAAGGACCTTTGGCAAGGAGAAAAACAATCCTGATTCTGGTTGGGTCTCCCATTGTCTTATAAAAAGCTACTAAACGATTTAATTGCATATTTTCAGCGCCCTCATTTCGATTGATATCTAATTAGATGATAATCGAATCCCGCTCATTCAGTCAACCATATATATAATACCCCCATAAAAAAATCACCTAAGAGGTGATTGTTAAGATTGAGCTATTTTATATAATTAGACCCTTCGAGTGCTAGCAGTACTTCTTTAATTTCAGTCCTGTTTCCTGCATAACCCGTTAACGATTTATTTTTTCCAATCACGCGATGGCACGGAATAATGATCGGAAGGTGATTGGCCTTGTTTGCCTGACCAATGGCACGCACTGCTTTTTCTTTCCCTATTTTAAAAGCAATGTCCTGATAACTTCTTGTCTCTCCAAATGGGATTAGGCACAGCTCTTTCCAGACTGCCTTTTGAAATTCAGTGCCATGAGGTTCAATGGGGATGTCAAACTCTTTCCTATGCCCTTCAAAGTATTCCTCAAGCTGATTTGTACACCTTTTAATTAAAGAGTCGGAGGGATCCAATTTCAATGATAAAACGTCTTCCCCTTCGAGAAAATCTTCTTCCCCAATGTATAAAGCCGAAAGGATTCCATTCTCAATGACAATGTAAATGTCTCCTGCCGGTGTGTATGTTTTAGAATAAACTCTGCCTTTCATTTCATTCCCGCCTTTAAAGAATAGGGCAAATGGATGTGGAATACAGTTCCTTCCCCCAATTTGCTTTCCACCTCAATTGTTCCCTTGTGTTCTTCAATAATTTTATATGTAACCATTAAGCCAAGTCCAGTGCCTCTTTCCTTTGTAGTATAAAAAGGTTCACCAAGCTTTTTTATTTTATGTGCAGGAATTCCTGTCCCTTCGTCCCTAATGGATATGTGAACTTTATGGTCAAACCCTTTCTGAATGGATACAGTAATATATCCACCTTTAGGCATGACTTCAATGGCATTTTTTATAATATTGATAAAGACCTTTTTCATTTGATTGGATTCACAGAAAACATTGGGCAAATTCTTTTCATAATAAGTCCTGAATTGAACATTATGGAGCACAGCCTGAGCACTAAGGAGATCGACTGTTTCCTTCATGATTTGAGATATGTCTTTTTCCACAAATTTGACAGCTTGAGGCTTAGCAAGTATGAGAAATTCATTAATAATTGAATCAATCCTGCTAAGCTCAGTGGTAATCACATTGAAATACATAGTATGATCTTCCTTCACACTGTCCTCAAGCAGCTGTATAAAGCCTTTAAGTGCTGTCATGGGGTTTCTTATCTCGTGGGCAATCCCTGCTGCCAATTCTCCAATCACATGCAAAGTGTCTGATTTCCGAAGCTGTTCTTCCATTTCCAGCTTCTCAGTAATGTCTTTAAATGTTGTCATACTGATATTAGAAAAAATATTCAGCTTGTTGGAAAACTCAAAAAATTTCTTTCTGCCTGATTTCAGAGTAATGGAAAGGTTACCGTCTGATTGCCCCGCAGAGTGTATGTTTTTTATCTGCTCCTTTAATTCATCATCGGTTATATTGCAGTCATTTAAAATACTATGCAGCGAAACACCAATAAGCTCCTTTTTTGTCATCTGGAGCATTCTCTGACCTGATTGATTAATATCGACTATTTCAAACTGATTGTTCCAGAGCAGAATCCCTTCAAGGGCACCTTCAAATATCATGCGAAATTTTTGTTCGCTTTCCCTCAAGCTTTTTTCCATAGCGTGACGCTCACTGACATTTCTGAAGATTGTCATATGGTAGCCTTCAACGGAGTTCAATTTCACTGTAAACTCCAAAGATTTGAACTGGCCATTTGGCATAAGAAAAACTAGCTCATCCCGTATGCTTCCCTTAACGAACATCTCTTTAACAATGCTTTTGTATCTTTCCGATTTTTCATATACAAAATCTTTGATCTTTTTATTGAGAAGCTCATCATGAGTACATTCAAAAATTCGGCAAGCAGCTTCATTCGCATCAATGATCTCACCATTTCCACGCCAAAAAATGATTCCATCCAGGGCTTCAATAAATAGGTCAGCATACAGCTCTTCATTCTTTTTCACTTTTCGTTCGAGGAGCCGCTTACTCGTTACATCTCTTAATATACACATATAAAGACCGTCCTCATTAAGGATGCTGGTAGTAAAATCAAACTCTATTATCGTTCTGCCGTTATATATTGGCAGAATGCCCCTGACACTTTCCTTCTTCTTTAATAATTCCCTTTGCTTTTCAAGCTTGAAATGTCTATTTTTCGGCACGATATCAGACAGTCTCCTGCCGATCAGGTGTTGTTTATCAGTCTTTATACTTTCAGCAAATGATGGATTGACATCAACAATTCTCTCCTGGCTATCAAAAATTAAAATTCCATCATTTGAGCGTGAGAATATATTATATTTAAGTAAATGATTATTGGCCAAAATATTATTTTCCTTTTCCAAAGTCTCAATCCTGGCATAGAGTCTCCTGATTTCCTGATTCATAATGACCACTCTATTTCCTCCTATTGGGATATGCAATTAATTAAATATTTCTACAATATCTGACTAAAACCTTTAAATCTCCGAGAAAACTGTCTTATTAATTTTTCATCTCAAATGTCTGGAGAAAGGACAAGGCATACCCTGTGTAGAGAGTATGCCTGGATTTTACAATTTGAATTTTGCAATCATCTCATTTAATTGTTCTGCCAATTCCGACAAGGACTGTGCATTGTCTGAGATTTCCTCCATTGAATGGTTAGTCTGAGCCATTGATGCACTCGTTTGTTCGATGCCTGCCGCAGATTCCTCAGACACTGCGGCAATACTGCCAATGGACTGGTTCATATGGGCAGAATTAATGGATACCTGCTCGAGGCTGCGGGAAATGTCACTGACATTATTGGACATTGAGTTAACTGCCTCATAAATTTTCTGAAATGTTTGTCCTGTCAATTGAATTTGCCCGGTTCCCTTTTCAACTTGAACATAGCCTGTTTGAAGGGATGTGGCCACACTGTTTGACTCCGTTTGAATACCCCCGACAATCTTAGTGATATCTGAAACCGAGAATGATACCTGCTCAGCCAGTTTCCTCACCTCATCTGCCACTACTGCAAAGCCTCTTCCATGCTCACCGGCTCTGGCAGCTTCAATTGCTGCATTTAATGCCAGAAGGTTGGTCTGGTCTGCAATTTCCTTTATAACCTTAACTAATCTGGTGATTTGTTTTGTCTGATCATCAAGTCCATTTACCTTGTCAACAGAAGACTTCATTATTTGGTTAATTAATCTCATTTGTTCCTGGGATTCTTTCATTAGCTTGTTTCCATTCTCAGTAAGTGATAGCACCTCTGTGGAAGCACTCTTTATTTCATTACCGCTGTATGAAGCTTCTTTTACTTTTTCCAGGTACTCGTCCATCATTAAAGATAAACGCGTTGCAGAACCCGCCTGATCCTCGGCTCCTCCGGACAGTTCCTGCATGGTTGAAGCCACCTGCTGACTGGCTGCTTTTACTTCATTTGCAGCAATATTCAGTTCTCCGCTTCTTTCTGTCACATACCCAGAAACTGCATTAATTTCCTGAATCATGGTCTGCAGCTTTATTTTCATGGAGTTCATGGCTCTGCTAAGCTGTGCTACTTCATCATCACCTTCATATTCCACTGAATTTGCATTGAGGTTTCCTCCTGCAATTTCATTTGAGAATTGGACAATGGCAGTTAGTTTTTTAGAAATTATACTTCCAATAAAAAGGATGCTCGCGATTCCCAGGATAGCAGAAATGATGATTGAAATACCAAGTACTATTAAAGTAAGGATAAGACCATATTTGGCAGAAGACACAGCCTTTTGCTGATCCTCCTTCATCATTCTGCCAAGGGTATTTAACTTATCAACCGTTTCAGAAATAATATTATCTGCCTGCAATTTCCCCAGCCTATATTCTCTTGCATGCTGCAGTTTTACTTCTGGCTCGATGACATCATGAAATAAACTGGTGATTTTTTGATCATTTTCATCGATTTGCCTAAAAAGGGTTTTTGATTTTGAATCGCTCAGTTCCGGAGAAATTTCCTCTTTCAATTTATTAAAATCCTCTGTCAGCTCATCAAATGTTTTTAAATGTTTGGGGTTGGAGTCAATGATAAAGTTTCCAATCGTGCTCCCTTTATGATGAAAAGTGGCCGCTGATTCTGTAATCTTAATGGCTTTTTCCCCAGAATCCTTAACAGTCTCCAGTTTTGAATTGGCAATTGTCAGCAAGAAGAAGGTTAGAACGGTGGAAACCGTGAATAGTCCAATGGTCACAAAAAGCGCAACCCCATATTTCTGGCCAAGCTTCAGGTTCCTCCACCATTTCGTGCTCGCCATTTTATTAAAATACTTGCCTATTTTAAACTTTTTTGACCTGGACGATTCTTTTCTTTCCTTATTGCCAGGTATAAATTTTCTTACCCCTTTCAACATAACTTCCCCCTTTATGATTGAACCAGATGCGAACAATTGAACTAGTATGTACCTAATTCTTTTTTACTATTCTTTCAATTCATTATAATAGAACAAATAAGACATTTGAAGATTATTTTTCCAATTTTTCATTTTAATAAAGCCTTCCCTGCACCTATTCCCTTTAAAATCTTACCTTAAAAAACCTGATTTTCTCACGTCAGCATCAATCATGACATACTAATCGGACTACTCCCTTTTATCTGCGACAAAAATGATTTTCTTTAAATAAAATTTGAAACAGATTTAAATTAAATCCATTCAAGCCATATAATATATGAAGTAACAAGCAATATTTATTTGTATAACAGTAATTTCTAATTAGTATGACAGCATTTTCAGAGTTAGAAGTTTTTACTTTTTCTGTAAATTAAACCTTCTATTTACACGAGAAAAGAAGTTTGCTTCATGTTAAAGTGGGTAAAGAAAGAAAGAGTATTTATGGGGGTCTTTAATAGAGGAGGACTTATGAAACAACGTGACTATTACTTCGACAACACGAAGTTTATTTTAATCTTCTTTGTCGTTTTCGGACATTTACTCCGCTCTTTTATTGAAGATAATGAAACAATCTATACTTTATATAAGGTAATCTACACGTTCCATATGCCAGCATTTATACTGGTATCCGGTTTTTTTGCAAAAGGCTTTTATAAAAAAGGCTATATAAAGAAAATTGCAAAAAAGCTCATACTGCCATATATTATTTTTCAGGTTATTTATTCGATCTTCTATTATTTTTTATATAATAAAGGCACCTTTGAGTTGGATCCTTTTAACCCGCATTGGTCTTTATGGTTCCTGATCAGTATGTTTTGCTGGAATATCATGCTTTTATTCTTTGCAAAGTATAAAGCGGTTTATTCCCTGGCAGCTGCTTTTATCATTGGGCTTGCTGTCGGATATGCCGATTGGATTTCAAACTATTTAAGTTTATCGAGAACATTTGTGTTCTTTCCTTTATTCCTATTGGGTTATTATTTAAAGAAGGAGCATTTCTATGCGCTATTCCAGCCAAAGTTCAGAATTAGTGCATTAGCAATCTTTGCTGTAGTCTTTATAGGCTTTTACCTCTATCCTGAAGTGGACTATAAGTGGCTGCTTGGCTCAAAGCCATATACTGAAATGGGGGCAGCTTCAATTGGGGCAGTCTTAACGAGATTGGGCTTTTATGTCCTAAGTTTAATAATGGTATTTAGCTTCTTTGCTTTTGTGCCCCGCAAACAATATTTCTTTACTGATTTAGGAAAAAATACACTTTATGTCTATCTGCTTCACGGATTCTTTGTACGGGTATTCAGGGAAAGTGATGTACAGGGCTTTTTCAGCAAACCGGAAAACTTCCTGCTGCTTGCCGGAATATCGCTGCTGCTGACTTTGCTTCTCTCAAGCAAACTGATTACTTCATTTGCGCAGCCTATTATAGAACTGAGAACATCACAGCTAAAGAAGCTAAAAGATAGATCAAAGGCATATGCCAGATTTTATCGTAAAAAACTTACAAGTTAGAACAGAAACCGGTCATGTATTAATGGCCGGTTTTTACTTTAGTCATAACTATTGACCATTTTTGATTATGGGATTATAATAAATAACTGTGTTATATTATTTTGTCCCAGTAGCTCAGCTAAGCGTAAACATCCCTGAATTACATCCCTGTAGCTCTGTTTCGACGCATTTGCTCCCTTGTATTGGGCTTGCAGAGGAAGAAACAGGATATACCAGTCTTATCTGCACTACAAAAAATATACTTACGCCAATATGTCCCAGTAGCTCAGCTGGATAGAGCGACAGCCTCCTAAGCTGTAGGTCGTGAGTTCGAATCTCGCCTGGGACGCTACAAAAGAAAAGCGCGAAACCCATTTATATCAAGGGTTTTGCGCTTTTTATTTTATTCAATATGTTTATTCCTAATCCTTAGAATACCAAGTTTGGGGTCGGTTTGGGGTCGAACCGATTTTTATTTATGATTTCATACCTCTAATCGGCCACTAAAGCCCCTGTTGTTGGTTAAGACATCAGTGTTGTTTAAAAAGAAAAAGCTGCCTGATTAGCAGCTAATGTTGAAGTTAAGAATCCGTTAGTTAATTACATTCATCTTCAATAACACATGAATATATTAAACATAAAAAAGTGTAATAGAGGAATCACATTAATCGGGACTTCTCAAATTTATGCTGATAAACACTTCAAATAAGTTATGATTATTCACTTTGTGACCGATAACCTAAATCCAAATAATAATTATTTTAATATTCGACGTGCAATTCGGTTAAACAATTCAACTGCATGCGGAAGAATTTCTTCTTCAATATCAAACTTTGGATTATGATGCGGTGCGGGTATAGTGGAACCTACAATCATATAAGTCCCTTTTCCCCCTAAATCTTGGACTCGTTTTATCATAAAGCTAGCATCTTCACTCCCGAGTCCTTTACCATCACCATTTCCAAATGTTGTAAATCCTTCTGCTTGCTTTGCCTCTTCTATAGTTAACTCAACCAGTTCATTGTCACAGGTAATTGGGATAGCGGCACCAATAACTTCAATTTGATGATCAAGCTCATGCATAGATGCACTGTGAGTAATGATATTTCTAACTCTCTCCTCCAAATCTTTATTCTCCTCTTCGGTAAGACCCCTAGTCTCAATATTCATTTTTGCATATTGGGGAATGATATTAGTTGCTGTTCCACCCTCTAAGATTCCTACGTTAACTCGGGTGGGTCCTGTACTAAAGCGCGGGATAGCATGTATATTTAATAAGGCGGTACTAGCACCCAACAAAGCATTTCTACCCATTTCCGGATTACCGCCTGCGTGAGCAGCAACACCATAGTAGTGAGCTATCATTTTCGTGGAGGAAAGGAAGTGCGTTGAACCACCATGGAACTCACCAGTCGGAACATCTGCACCTAGATGATGACAAAACATATAATCCACATCATCTAATAACCCCTTCTGTACAATTGCATATGCTCCGCGAACTCCTTCCTCTGCTGCCTGAAATATCAGCTTTATTGTCCCAGCAAACTGACCATCCGCCAGTTTTTCAGCGAGCCCCAAGCCTATGGCAGTATGGCCATCATGCCCACAAGCATGCATATTCCCTTCATATTTTGAACGGAAACCATTTACTTTAGGATAATGGTTCTCATCCTGACTCTCTGCAATTGGCAAGGCATCCATATCAAAACGAAATGCAACGGTAGGACCCGGTTTTATACCTTTTAAAACTCCAATTACAGTAGTATAGCCACCTTTCATTTTCTGAAGTATATTCGGATTAGCACCATCCAGTA
>Ga0180215_1001408_pt1 | contig 26491 bp, 25 predicted proteins | sample eDN3rd37CBELigBY_FD_128871 | JGI IMG/M metagenome (GOLD analysis project Ga0180215, IMG submission 128871) | Enriched backyard soil microbial communities from Emeryville, California, USA - eDNA 3rd pass 37_C BE-Lig BY (version 2) (version 2) | ecosystem: Environmental > Terrestrial > Soil >...
AATTCAAGAGTAGTAACACCATTCCAATAAACTTCCTTATATCCCTTTATGTTCCCTTTTTGCTTCATGAACCACAAAAATAATCCGATCCCACTTCCTTTTAATTCAGGGCCTATTATAGAAGTCCGAATGGTCAAATGTGTATCACTGATGATTTCTCCAAGCTGTTTTGATTCAGCATAAACAGAAGTCCCATCTGGTATATCATTTTCAGAATAATTCCCTTTCGTCCCTAAAAATACACAATCAGTGCTAATGTGAATTACCTTCCCATTGTATCTCTCTGCAAATTTGACTAATTGATGGGGAAGCAAACTATTAACCTGAAAAGCTAGCTTTTGGTTTTTTTCTGCAAATTCGTTCAATATTCCAATACAATTAATTATTACATCGGGCTTTTGCTTATTAATTACGTCCTCAAGCTTTAAAGAATCTGTGATATCAAGATAAATTCCATCTTCATCTTCTTTATTCCTTGAAGTATAAATGACATTATATTGTGGCTGCCTCTGAAGATAATCTACTATCATATGGCCTGCCATCCCTTTTCCTCCAAGGACTAATACCTTCATTTATATAAACCTGCCTTTCTTTAAAACTTTCCTGATTTCATCCGTGCTCATTAGGTCTTTGCTGGAATTATAATTTATTAGATTAACCGGTTTATAATTTGCATATTTTTCCTTCAAGCCATCAATATGAATACTTGGCAATATAACAAAATACTCTTCATCATAAGCAATTGTTGTTTCACTTTCATACTCTGAAAGCAGAAGTTCATGAATCTTCTCTCCTGGTCGAACACCCAGAATCTCAACATCGATTCCTTTTTTGCCCATATCCTCAGATAAAACATGTGCAAGATCCAGGATTTTACATGCTGGCATCTTCATGACAAAAATCTCCCCGCCCAAACTTTCAAAAGTGGCCTTAAAAACCAGTTTGATAGCTTCTTCAATTGTTAAGAAAAATCTTGTCATCTCTGGATCAGTAATGCCAATCCTGCCTTTTTCTATTATCTGTTTCTTAAAGACATGAATCACGCTTCCATTTGTTCCAAGAACATTCCCGCCTCTTATGCAAACAAATTTTGTGTCAGTGTTAAGTGTATTTGCATGGATGATTAGCCTTTCTCCCATCGCTTTAGATAATCCATAAAAATTTGATGGATTTGCCGCTTTATCCGTGGAAATGTATACGACTCTTTTTACCTTGTTATGAATCGCAGCTTCAATTACATTCTGGGTACCGTGAACATTTGTCTTTAATGCTTCTAGGGGCTGATATTCACATACAGGAACATGCTTCAGAGCAGCAAGGTGAAAAACATAATCAACACCCTCAGATGCTTCCATGATAATTTCTTTTTCTTTAATATCTCCGATCACAAAATGAAGCAGCGGGTTATTGTCAAATTCTTGCTTCATCGAAAATTGGTTAGATTCGTTCCTGGAAAAAATTCTTATCTCCTTAGGCTTATAATCTAAAAGCTGCCTAACGAGTTCATAGCCCCATGATCCCGTTCCTCCAGTAATTAGAATTGTCTGGTTCTTAAACAACTTCCATGCCTCCCATCAATAATTTCACCACTTTATCAGAAACACCTGTCTCGCCATATCCCTCAGGCAAAGACCAGTCTCTTTCTCCTTTTAGCATTACATTTACACAATTCAATATCTTTCCCGAGTCTATACCTGATAGAACATTGCTTCCGCAATCAATTGTTTCAGGTCTTTCCGTTGTCCGCCGTACTGTAACCGTTGGCACCCGAAAAATACAGCACTCTTCCTGGACAGTTCCACTATCCGTTAAGACACATAACGCCTTTTGCTCCAATTGAACAAAATCAAAGAAACCAAAGGGTTCATGAAATTCAACAAAGGTATTAAGCGTAAATGAATCAAGCTTTTGAAGCTTTGATCTTGTGCGGGGGTGAATACTGCAGATGATTCTTTTTCGATAAATCTCTGCCACCCTGTTGATTCCATTCATAATTTCTCTTAGGTGGCATAAATTATCTACATTCTCAGCCCTGTGAATAGTTACTAAGAAATATTCTTCCTGCTGTAGACCAAGCGTCTTAATTATCTGACTCTGATCAATACTTGTTTTGTAAGCACTTAATACTTCTTTTATTGGGTTCCCGGAAAGGATGATTCTGTTTTTTGGAAATCCTTCTTTCATTAAATTTTCTTTACTTTGTGGTGTATAAGGCAGATTAAAGCTAGCAATAGCATCAATTACTTTTCGGTTCTTTTCTTCAGGAACGTTCAAATCGAAGCAACGATTCCCGGCTTCCATATGAATAACCGGGATTCCCATTCTTTCAGCCAATATTGCGCTTAATCCACTATTTGTATCTCCCAGTACCAAAACCTTATCTGGCTTTTCTTTTAGAAGGATATTTTCTAATTGATTAAACATATTTCCAAGCTGGCCACCTAAAGTGGCCTGTTTTTTCGATAAGATATAATCCGGTTCCCTGATCTTTAATTCCCGAAAAAACAAGTCGCTTAATGATTCAGTAAAGTTTTGGCCGGTATGGACAAGTATGTGTTTTGAGGCTAATAAATCAAGCTTTTTAATAATAAGGCTAAGACGGATTATTTCTGGTCTTGTCCCCAAAATTGTCATAATTCTCACTTTGTGCACTCCTTTCTGCTAAAATCATTATTTCAATTCGTCCCTATTAACCTATTCATATATCTTTAATTTGAATAGGTTTGTATCATTCATTTAAGTTAATTTTTTTGCTGCCAAAACGGATTCTTTGAAAAAAAAAGAAGGGTTGCCCCTTCTAATCATAGCTATTTAACATTTATACTTGGGATTAGTCATCTAGTAAGTTAGGAAAAGTAACACAATCCTGTACAACTAAATCTTCATCTGGTACAAAATCTACTGCAGCAGCAGCAAAAGTTATCAGAGCTGTTCCAGCAAGATCAGTAAGGGTAATGGCATATGTGTCATCAGCTGATCCGATATTTTCTACTAATGTCAATGTGAACAATACAGTCCGGTCAGCAACTCCAGGGTCTGCAAAGCTTACTGTACCTGCCCCTTCAACAGTCATCGTTGTTACCCCAAGAACCTCTGTACATTCCGGCATTCCAATTTCTGAAGCAGTAAACGTAAAGCTTTGATCTACAGTACCTGTTCCTGTTCCTGTTGGAACAACGAAATCTTCGACAATCCAGGAAATAGTGCTCCCAGTTAATTGACAGTTATCGCAAATCTCAGCATTAAGTTCCGTAGTATAAGTTCCTGCAGCTAACGGTGCATCAAAAAGAATTGGTGCGAAGGTAATATCAACTGGACCAGTCAATGGATCTGTATCCACAAACGCCTGGCAATCACAGTTGTCGCGAGGGAAGAAGTCACATTGTGCAGGCCATTCGAATTCCGGACATACGCCGTTAGTAGGAAGTTCAATGTCATTTGGACGCGGGAAGCAGAATTTAGCAAGTACTTCTAGTTTTACATCTGCTTCTACTTGAATCTCGAAACAGATATCCAGCATAACCTGAAGGCCAAGGTCTGGGTCTCCAGTTTCGATGAAGTTAGTGTCACAGTCTAGTGAAATTAAACGGCAGAACACGTTATCAGCTGTAAACGGTTCTGGAGCACAAACAACTAAACGGCGGGATTCACTGATAGTAGGACGGAATTGGCAAATGATAGCACCTGTGCTATCAAAGATTGTAATTAGCGGTCTAATAGTGAAAATGACTTTTACAATGGCCACTTCTACTAGTCTGCCGCCTAGCGGAATTTCACGTCTTTCAATTCTGGAAGAAACTGTACACAATGCGTTTCCATCCGTATCTGGAGGATCAAGCGGGAAGAAGCCTCCTACATCTGGAACTTCGCATGTTACATCCAGCGGTGTTCTTCCTGCTGCAACCGCTGCAGCAACTGCAGCTGCGCAATCATCCGGCAAGGTTATACCTGTATCGGTAGAAATAGCATCAAAAACCCAGTCATAAACCTTGGATACCCGAATACATTCTTCTTGAACGTTATTAGGAGTCAATTGGGATCCTCTAATAGGTTTCAAGCAAATCATCCTTTCTAATAGGTTGTGTTTTCACTTCATAGTATGGATATATTTAGAATTGTGTTCTAATCAAATAGCCTGTTTTTGTTGATTCTCACGAATTCGGTCTCTTCTTCATATATATAGGTGTTACAAATGCAATTGATAAAAGGAGACTGTACACATGACCTATTCTGTTTTTATTGATGGCGAACTTTTAGGCAAAGCTCTCTATCAGTCAGCAGTTAGCCTAGCATTATTTTGTGAGCAGCAGGGATTTGAAGCAGTTATTGATCAACACAAAGAAACGATTAATATTGAAACCGGAAGAAAACAGCACCCTATCTCAATTTCTGCTCGTTCAAAGAACCAGCCAAGCCAGGACGCTGTTCTAAAATTGAATGATATCCTTAAAGCTGAGGGTCTGGATCTTTTGAAAGAGCCAAGTATCATTATATATTTGGATAGCATTGACCAGCAGTATTCTGATCAGCAATTGATCATTGAACATAATGTTCTTCTTGATGAAAGGCTCAAAAATCTTCTCATTATAGAGTTTAATAAAGCAAAAATACCTTTTGTTTTAAATGAAAAGAAAAATTTAGCTGCTGATGGGAAACAGCAATTAGCCTTCAGATCTCAATTTAACGAAGATGATCGACTAATATTAAGCATATCTCGTGCTTTGATCAGGTACTGCAGCGTCAAACCTGCTGCAAATAATTCGGCTATAGTGCCAATGCCACTTATAAAGTCCTGGTTAAGCTCCTTTTTAGATCAAGCACCACTGCCTAATACACAAGAAAGGAAAGCAGTAACAAAGGGTCCTGAAAAAACCATGAAACCCGAAAAGAATAAAAATAGCTCAGCAGTCAACAGCCAAGACCAAAGATTAAAGAAAGCCAATGCTGAAGTATTCCTAAATTACACAATGCTCATTCCAAGACCGGATGATGAACAAAAAGAGTATATGGTGAACGGTTCAATCATAATGAAAAATACTGGGGATCTTGATTTAAAGAATCCTGTCATATGCATTAAAATCCCCGTCGAACAAGGAATCTCTTTACAGGGCCAGATCCTGCCGCCTAAACTGGTTGCAGGTCTGGCAATGAAGGGCAGTGATGGAGAAAAAGGCTGGAAATATGTATATGATGATTGGAGAGATAGGGTGAAAACCAAAGGGGAATATTGGATTACTTCCATTCAGGAATTAACTATTCCCCCTGGAGGCTCTGAAGTATTCAACGGGTTAAAGGTCCTTATAAGAGAACCTAAAAATTCCTCGGTCGGTATCCATGCATTTGTATACTTTAATGAAGGCAAACAACAATACGCATCCAACAACACCATTTCACTTTCATTTTAAGCCTGTGTTAAACAGGCTTTTTATTTTGCAACAATCTGCCTATTAGCACATAGGATAGTGTATATGCTCCTAATTGTAAGGTCAGGAGGGCACATACATGTTGAATGCACCTTTCATTAAAGATAATGGGAAACAAGACTATAGAAATCTTCAGCAAAAAGTGATTTATCTTACTGCTGAAATCTCAAAATATAAAAATAAAATTAAGGATTATCAAGAAAATTATCATTACAGCCAATTGGAAACTTTGAAAAATGAGAACCAATACTTAAAGGAACAAATCCAAAAAAACCAGCAGGATGAATTAAATATAAAAGAACAACTTAGTTTTGCAATAGCCCGTTATGAAATGAAGCTGAAAGAACTTTCTTCTAAAGAAGCAGATTACCTCTCTAAGATTGAATCATTAGATGAACAAATCCAAAACAGTCAGAAGCTTATTTCAAACCTGCAGGAAAATAACACCTCTTTACGTCAGGAAATTGAAGAGTTTCATAAAAATAGAATCTACCTGCATAAACAACTTTCAGAAAAAGATTCTGATCTTATCAGATTGAAAAGTGAGAATAAACATCTCCAATCAAAGAATAATGACTTTAAAGACTTAGTTGTAAGTATGAAAGATGAATTGAACAAATACTCAAATCAATTAGAGACAATCGAAAAAAAGGATCAGCTAATTATAGACGACCTGCAATATAACCTATCCATACAAAAAGAGGAAAATGAAAAGCTTCTTCTTGAAATACTGGAATACAGTACCTTAATTAGTGAATATGAAGATAAAATAAAGAAAAATGAAATGAATATAAATGAATTAAAAATAAAAGATGATAAAAACCTTCAGCTTCAACAGCAAAATGAGCAGCTGGAAGCATTAAACAGGGATTTGTATGAAGAAAAGGTGTTGTTGGAGCATGTACAAAAAGAAATAATTGCTCAGTTACTATTAATTAGAGATGAGATCAAGGAATATCCAAACTCCCCTTTTAGTTAGGATGTTATCTCTTACGGTAAACTTATGGGCAATGTTAAGAAATAATGTATTGCAGCTGAAAGAATGTAGAATATCAGAAAGGAGAATGAACATGCTCCGCAATCATACTCCCAATATGGATAACCAGATACAGCAGAAAATCACTAACCTAAAATCAGAATTAGCCAAATGTCAGTCCATGCTAAGCTCCCCTTTTAAAAGAGATGACTCAATAGAATTCGAAAATAACATGATGCAAATTAATGAATTGATCAATAAAAATGATACCTTGAGAAAGAAATTGGCTTTATTATCTGAAGAAAATAAAAAACAAAGGTCATATTTGCATAACCTACAGAAATCAGTTTATGAGCTTCATAATAAAGATTTAACAGATGAACTTTTTATAAAAGAAGATAAAGAGCTGATTTACAAATTAGAAAGACGAATTTATGAGCTTGAATTAACGTTTTGGGAAATGCATTGTAAAATTGAGAATTTGGAAAGGGAAAATGAAAGACTGATTCAAATACCTGAAAATGAAAATTCACTTCACTTATTCCATAAATCAGATTCTGGTGACACCAGCAGTGAGATCATTATATTAAAGGAAAAAAAGAGGCTTGAACAATTAGTAAGTATAGAAACGAACACAGTAACAGCCTTCAGCAAGCCAAAGCTTCAAAAAATGTCTAATAATGAAGCAGAAATTATTAATCCTGGAACTGCCCGCAATATAGAGCTTGAAAGGGCTATAAAACTTTTGGAGGGGGAAATTTTATCATTAGAAAATAAATTGAATGATCAAGAATAAAACACGTCTTTGAATAAGTCGTGTTTATTTTCTATCATTCTCCAATAAGTGTGAATGGCTGTATTTCTCAGTTAGTTTTAGAGTGCTCATTTTGGGTAAATAAGAAGTAAGCAAACACAAGGAGGAGATACTTATGAACAAAGACCAGACAAATGGAAATGTGGACCAATTAAAAGGCGAATTTAAAAAGCAATATGGCAAACTGACCAATAATGAATCCAAAGAAGCTGAAGGGAATATGGATAAATTCAAGGGACAGGCACAGGAAAAATGGGGAGATGCAAAGGAAGCCCTGTCAAAAACTTTTAATGACCGAAGAGATTAAAAAAAGTACTCAGCGCCTTAGAGCGTTGAGTACTTTTTAATGATTAAAAAGTCGTTTTCGCCCCTAAATAACGAGGCTTCCAATATGAATTATTCATATCACTGATTTCTACACCGCGTGAAGAACCAGCATGAATGAACTTGTAATTGCCAAGGTAGATACCTGCATGTGATGGACCGGACTTGTATGTTTCAAAAAAAACCAAATCGCCCACTCTTGGTGCTGCAACATGTTTTGTCGCGCTCCAAATGGATGCTACAGTACGAGGAATAGAGATTCCCACTTTACCATATACATAGTTCAGGTAGCCGCTGCAGTCAAATCCGGCAGGTGTGCTTCCTGCCCATTCATAAGGTGAACCGATGTATTTCTTAGCTTCAGAAGTCAGTTCATTCACCTTTGATGTCGTTTGGCCTGCAACCTGTGATTCTGCCGGCTTGCTTGATGCCGTACCAGATACTTTTAAAGTCTGACCAGCATAAATCAAGTCAGAAGAAAGGTTGTTCATTGCCTTTAGTTGTGAAACCGATAAGTTATGGCGAGATGCAATACCTGAAAGAGTGTCTCCTCTTTTGATGGTATAGGATCCAGTGCTTGCAGGAGCAGAAGGTGCAGCAATGTTAGCCGAACCTTTCACTTTTAGCTTTTGACCTGGATATATCGTGTCACTGCTGATTCCGTTTAAACTCTTTAGTGTACTGACGGAAAGGCCGTGTGTTCTTGCAATTCCCCATAAAGTATCGCCCGATTTCACTGTGTAGCTGACTGTACCGCCAGAAGACCCTCCTGTTGAAGCGTCATGGCTGTGCGGTGCCAGAAGAGTCAGAGCTTGTCCTTTATATATTATCGATCCTGATATATTATTCCATGTCTTTAACTCTTCAATTGAAAGATTGTTAGAGCGGGAGATTCCCCATAAGGTGTCGCCAGACTGAACTATATATTTATTTTCATGAGCACTTGCTTCTCCATTGAACGGTGTAATCAAAAAACCAGCTGTCGCAGCCATTGTAAGTAGTTGTTTCTTCAAGTTGTACACTCCTTAAATTTCTTTGACAACCTAATATTAGTAATAATTCTAGTAAAATCCTATCTGAAAATAATGGACAAATAGGTAAAATCATCTATAATTTCATAGATTTCCCTACACTGGTTAAATTGTAGTAACTTTGTCCTGTATTTATTAGTAGTTATTTCCACAATAACAGGGGTAACCGGGTAAATCTTCGTCATACTTCGGACTATTCTGATTAAACTTTCTTTTCCCCAAACAAAAAATAGATCAGCATTTTAAAGCTGATCTACTTAAAGAAAACTCCTTACTTTAAATCCATATTCTTTTATTTTCTGCTCTGCGTGTCATTCCCAAAGTATCAAGTTTTTCGAGAAAAGGAATCATATACTTTCTGGAAAGACCCAATACATCCTTTGCATTGCCCACTTCAAATTCAGCAGCTGTGCTCTTTTTCAGTTCTTCTACTGCTTTTCTAAAATGATCACCATGCCAATAGTATTGTGCATCTAGCGGTACGACGATTTCCTGGTCTTCTAAATAGCGTTTTAAATCGCCTTTGAGATTCTCTGGGATTCCTGCAGAAGCATAATATTCATCGAAAGGCTTTACTTTATAGCCATCTTTTTTTAAGTCAGCAAGAAGATTGTCAGTGCGTTTTTGCCAGCTTTTCGGTACATGCGGATAAAAACCTTTATTCTGTAAAAACTGGCCTTTTCGTTGGAACGCGCTCTCTTCAATCGCTGCATTCAAAACAAATTCAACCAGCATTTTAGGATATTTATTCTGCATTGCCTGCAGCAATTCTGCTTTATTGGCCCCTTGCTTCATTGGATTTTCCAGGTGGAACTCATTCAGGCGGTCAGCTAATTCTTCCTCTACTGCCTCTTTGATGGCTACTAAAGTGAATTCCTTGCTGTTAATACTCAGAAAATCTTCTTCTTTAAGTATTTCTTTAACCGTCAATTCATCCAGTGAGGTTTTTGCTGTAATCTCTGAAACCGTAAGTACCTTATCATCTGACAACGCCGCTTTTATGCGATCTTTCGGTGTCCCTTCTTTTTTCCGGCTTAAGTTTTCAATGGTTTTTTGGCCGAACCGGTATTTTTCCCCATTGGGATCGATAACCCAGCCCCCGCCGATAGTCTCCTGGGGACTAGGCCGTCTTAAAATGAACCTGTCTCCCCTTTTGGCGACGACTTCTTCTTCTAAACGGAGCTGGCAGAGAATTTCTCCCTCTGAATTGGATAAATCATTACGGTCAAAAAAGACGATTTTGCCCATGACCTCAGCTGTACCAATATGGCATTTGATCGGCATTCTCTGTTTGACGATATGCTCTAAATCTCCCACCATTCTTACTGCCACATCAATGGTTTTCGTGACGCTGAAATGCTCAGACGATACAAGGACCTCTCCCCGCTCAATATCCTCCTTCGAAACACCCGAAAGGTTAATGGCTGCCCTTTGCCCTGCAAATGCCGCTTTTGCAGGCTGATGATGTACCTGCAGCTGGCGTGCCCTGGTCTCAATACCATTTGGCATGATTTTCAGAAGCTGTCCTTCTTCTACTTTTCCTTCATAAACAGTTCCTCTGACTACGGTTCCCTGGCCTTTCACCGTAAATACCTGATCGATTGGAAGGCGGAATGCGCCTTTTGCATCCCGTGTGTCCCTTTCTTTCAGCGTAAGGATAATTAACTGCTTTAACTCTTCAATCCCTTTGCCTGACAAGCTATCTGTTAAAATAAATGGAACATCTTCAAAAACAGTTCCTTTCAGTTCCTCAAGAATTTCTTCTTTTACAAGGCCGGTGAACTCTTCGTCCACACGATCAATTTTTGTTATGGCGACAATGCCATTTCGGATCCCCAGAAAATCAAGAATTTCCAGATGTTCTCTTGTTTGCGGCATAACACCTTCATCTGCTGCAACAGCCAGGATGACTAAATCAATACCTGCAACACCTGCAATCATTTGCCTGATAAAACGTTCATGACCCGGTACATCCACTACTGAAATTTGAATTTCCTCATCTTCATGTAAAGGGGCAAATCCTAGTTCTATGGATATTTGCCTTTCTTTTTCTTCTTTTAGCCTATCTGTATCCACGTTTGTTAATGCTTTAGTCAATGTAGTTTTTCCATGATCGATATGGCCAGCCATACCGATTGTAAAGTATCTTTTCATCAAATCTGCCACCTGCTTCTTTTTGCATTCTTGTTCAACTGTATCCTGAAAAAAAGAATCTTTCAATCAACTGGTTTTATAAGGACAGCATCGCACCTAATGCTCCACAATACGCCCCATTTTGAATAAAGACAGGTTTCTTGCCAAGCATGGCGGTATATTTCTCTAACAGGTGCTTTAACGGGGCATTATGCCGAAGTGTGCTTCCTATATAAATTATGTATTCAATTTGGTGCTGATCTGCGGCCTGAGTGCTTAAGAGTACTATCGTTTCAGCAATCATGCTGGTTAAACTGGCAGCTTTGTCTTCCTTGCTTACTTGATCATCCTTAATTTTCCCAAAATTGCTCGCAGTTAGGCTTCCATCTAACGGTGAATCGAATGGTGAATAAATATCTTTGACCAATAAATCTGCATTCTCTGCTTTCCCGCTGGCAGCCAGCGAAACGAGCTTGGAAAAGTCACCTTCACCAGTCAGCAATCTTCCCAGTCCCATCAACGTGCCCCCGCCAATGCCGCTCCCGGTCACCCTTGAGATACTCCCGCCGTTGTTTAGGGAAATCGAGGTTCCTGTGCCTATACTTATGAAGAGAAAATTTTCATAGGATAATCCATCTTGCTTCATCAAATAGGATGCACCCATACCGCAAGACTCAAATTCAGGAACAATCCGGGCATTTTGAAAAAACTCATTTTGAAGGTATTGAGCCTTCCCGCCTGTTAAGGCAATTGGCGCATCAGCAGCAGTCATTTTCAGCCAATTCATTGAACTGTACAGCTCATCAATCGGATAGCTTTTGTAATGGATTTGACCTTGTTCTTCAAATACCATTTTCAGCAGAGAACCTCCAGCATCAATCCCTATTTTTGCAGGTTTCATGCAGATTCCGCCTTTCCAGCTTTATTTTTCCAATCATTTTGAATGGCAGCAGCAATAATGAAAACAGCATTAATGCCGCTATCTCCAGTGTTATTATGTAATAAGGGTAAGGTCCGAAGTAATCTAATAATGAAGTATTCTCAGGCTTACGGGAAAGGAACATATAATTTCCTCCTGTTAGCTTGTTTGCGAAAAATGCCGCAGCTGCACAGAGATTCAGGAAGATAAAAGATTGGAACAGACCCTTTCCTGTTGGCCTGAATTGATGAACAAACACGAAATAAAGGCAAGTCCAAACAATTAGATTATGAGTAATAAAAAATTGAAAATAGCGAAAATGAGGAAAGCCTAAAAACAGCTCGGGAGTCAGAATGGCCATTATTGCCCCCGTGACGCCTATGTAATAGACAATCTGGAAGACGGCCTTAGATTTTGATGCCAATAATAACAAGCAAAGGACTAAGCTTATGGAGCAAAGCTGGAGCGGCAGAGTGAAGGAAAGATCCCATTTCCCGCCATGATAAAGCCAGAAATGGTAAAGCAGCTCCAGTGTAAAAAGCAGCAGAAACATATACAGCCTGAATTTTTGATCAAGCCGGTATAACCCTTTTCTGAATATGAATAAAAGCGCTGATGCTGCTGCAAATAACACAATCATGGCAATATGAGGCGCGGAAAAAGACATAAAAGGGAAAGCTTTATAATCATGAGAAAATACATCGGACAAACTATTCTCTCCCTTCCGGGCTGGAGACTGCTCTCCAGGTCTGGAAAGGACTAGACTCCAATTAAATTATTTATTAAACCAAAGGGGATCATCATTATCAGCTTCCCCATTATAATTAATCAATACCTCTTCACCTGCTTTAATGTCTCTATAAGCGAAAAAGTCAAAGGTATGATTGTCAAAGTTAATATCATATACTGCATTTGGCTTGTAGGAATGGTTAAAAAGCATCCCATAGCCTAATAAAATGGCACTGTGATTTTTTCCGTATTCAAATGCATAATCAGCCAGAGCCGTTTTTTCAATATACTGATGCTCTTTGTTTGGATAAGGAAGGACCGGAGCCTCATGAATCAGTTCACCCTTCTTAATATCACGAGTAGCAAAGACTCCTCTATTATGTTCGCCATCGCTTACTGCTGATGTCTTAATTTCGATCATTTCATTACCTGCACATTCTCGTCAATGACGTTTTTTTATTTTTCAGCGAGCCTAAACTCACCAAATTCCAATTTCTTCGTGGTTTCAAGCTGAATCACTACAGGAGAGTCCAGCTGGATGCTTTTATAAAATAGCGGACCGTCATAAACAAATGTATGATACTCACCTGATTCACCCATTGGACAGACAGGCTCATCTTCAATTTTGCTTACAAAGTCTTGATTAAGTTCCTTGCCCAGCCAGGAGCTGTCCAATACATCTTCCCGGACACGTATGACTTTGGCTTTATAGCCTGATTCCGCAAAGGCCTTTAATGCCTTAAGACTATCTTTCTCCTCCATCCATAGAGGATATACCGCATCCAATCCTGCTTCGGCAGCTGTTTTTTCTCCCCATTCGCGGTGACCATCCAAGTATAGATCCCCATATGCAATGCCTGTAATCCCATATGTATCTTTTATTTTTCTTAAATCACTCACGAAACGTTCCGAGTAATCCTCAAAAGTACAATAAATAAACTCTGCAGGTATGGACAAGCTTTTAGCCTGAAGCTGGATTAATTCCTTTTTTTCACCATGCCCGAACGTTCTGCCAATTTCCTTTGGAACCGTTGTCAGAAGGCATGCAACCTCGTACCCCTGTTTTATTAGAACATCTAGAGCCAGACAGCTGTCTTTGCCGCCGCTCCATGATAAAACGACTTTCTTCCTCAACAGTCTTCACCAACTTTAATAGTATTGGAAAAAGGATAGAAGGTCTATCCTTTTTCCTTGAATCCTAATTTAAAAATTGAAACTGTGTACGGCTTCCTGTCTGGCTTGCTGTTACTTCCAGACGTGCATCAATTCTTTCCTTCAGCTCAGGAACATGAGAGATGATGCCTACAAGCCTTCCGCTGCTTTGGATTTCGATCAATGCTTCTATTGCCTGATCTAATGATTCGGGATCAAGTGTTCCAAATCCTTCATCAATGAACATCGTCTCAAGGGATACCCCTCCTGCGTATTGCTGCACCACGTCCGCCAGACCAAGAGCAAGTGCGAGCGCGGCTTTAAAGCTTTCTCCGCCAGATAAAGTTTTAACATGCCTTTCCTGTCCAGTGTATTGATCGAACACTAGCAATTCCAGGCCGCTTTGTGCGTTGCCCTTTGACCGGTCTGTTTTTCGAAGCAGCATATATCTTCCGCTAGTCATCTTTGATAAACGTCCGTTGGCTTCCCTCAGTATATCATCTAAAAAGGCCGCCAGGACAAATCGTTCAAAAGTAATTCGGTAAGTGTTCTGCCCTTTTGAAATTTCATACAAGTGCCCGATTACTTTGTACCTTTCCTCCAGGGCTTTCATATTTTCATTTATTTCTTCGATTTTTTGCATAGTCTCTTTATTTTGCTTTTTCATCATAAACAGATTTGTATATTGATCCTGCAGCAGTTTCAATTGATCATCTGTTTCCTGCAATAATAGCTGCAAGCTATCCAGGTCAGGTTTTTCAATCCCTTCCAAGAGCTGCCCCAGCTCAGCGTATCGATCATGAACAGAACGGACTTCTTCCCGATATTCCCTTACTTCACCTTCAAGCTGCCTGATCTGATCCTCTGATTTTTTGGCATCACGGTATTCTCCGTAGACTTCAAAGCCCTGGTCCTTCATGCGCTGCACAAAATTCTGCCTTTCGGCTGCAAGCTTTTGCTCGATTTTATCAGCCTGCTTTTGAAGTGTCTCCAGTTTTGCCTGTTCTGCCAAGAGGGCCGACTTTGCATCTTGATAATTCTGCTGGGATGATTCCAGCTGCCTTTGCATAATTTCAAGTTTCTCAGCAGCAGTTTTCAAACTTGACTCATAAGCATCAATAGACCGCAGGTTTTCAGGAATAGTATCCGTCATCCTCGCCAAGTTGCTTCTCTTTTCCGCATGCAAAATGGCTGCGTCATTTATTTGGTCTTGCAGCCGGTCAATTTCTGCAGCTAGAGCTTCTTTCCTCTGCTGTGTTTTTTCTAACTCAGCAGTACAGTTTTCCAGCCTTAAAGATTTCTTCTTCAGTTCAGCATGAATTTTCAGAAGATCCTTCTTTTGATCGGCAAGAGTATTTTTCAGCACAAGCAAACTTTCTTGTTTAAAGTCAGGACGGTGTTTTTGTATTTGGGCTGTGAGTTCAGCCAATCCACTCTCGCTGGAATTCATGCGGGACTGGGCTTCATAAAAAGCAGACTCCGCTTTCGCTTTCTCGGCTTCAATTTGAGCTGCCTGTTTTTTTGCTTCCTTTAGGTCTTTTTCATCCGGAATATCATGCGGAGATACAGCCGGATTTGGATGGTGTTCTGAGCCACAGACCGGACATGCCTCCCCGTTTTGCAGCCTGTTTGCCAAGATCGATGCCTGTCCATGAAGCCACTTGCCCTCCAGTTCTTCCACAAGCAGTTTGGCATCAGTCAGCCTGGATGAAGTCTGATCAAAATAATTTCTCTTATTGCTGAAGGCATTCATTGATAATTGATGCTCTTTATGCAGCTCTTCATATTTATGAAGCCGTTCTATTTCGTCTGTCAGTTTCTCCAGGTTTCGTTCATTCTCAATCTGTGCAAGCTTACTCTTTTCAATGTCCTGCTTTTCTTCAGAAAGTGTTTTTATTTGTAAATCAGCTTTTTGATGGGCTTCATCTTTCTGTCTCTTTTGAAGCCGGAGGTATTCAAGATTTTTTTCAAGAGAACGGACCAGCTTTTCCACTTTTGCATACGAGAGAATGTCCTCTTTCATATTTTGCAGGTGATTAACCTGTTCGGCAGCTTGTTTTCTTTCTTCCTCGCGGTTCTTTTCAGATTCCCATTTATCTTGCTTTTCTTTTAGGAGAGTTTCAAGAGTGCCTATATTTTTCTGAAGCTCATGAAGATCGGCATGTGCTGCATCAAGATCTTTCTTCAGTTCATGACAGAGCTGCTCCTGCTGATTAAGCAGGGCTGCTTTCTGGGCAAGAGCAATGGCATTCTCTTTGGCAGTATATTGGCCCCTAAGCCCCTCCAGCTCTTCTTTCCTTTGCTTTAGCTCTTCTTTCGTCTTCAGCTGTTTGAGTACCATTTCAGCTTCATAGAGCTTTTGCTGAAGATGATCTCTCTGTTCCTTCTTTTTCCTGCCTGCTTCTGTCAGCTCAGCAAGGCCTGCTTCCATTTCCTTAATTTCCTCTGCAAGAAGCGGCATGAGCAGGGTGTCATTAACACTTCCTGCTTCGAGGCAGGATTTCAGCTCCTCGCTATATAAAGCCTGAACCTGATTAAAATACTGATCTCTCAGTTTTATCTGTTCTTCTACCGTTCTTTTTAATTCAGTTGCATCTTCTTTTAGTTTTTCTTCTATGCTTTTGTATATTTGAGTATGGAATAACCGCTGAAGAATGACTTCCTTATCCTTGCTTTCAGAAGTTAGGAGCTTTCGGAACTCTCCCTGGGGAATCATCAGAATTTGCCTGAACTGATTGCTGTCAATGATCATAATTTCTTTTATCTTTTCATCAACATCCCTGACATTTGAAGCCAGGAGCTTTTGCTCTCCATTTTCACCATACATATACAGTTCTGCTTTGGCACTTACTGTCGTCGTGCCATCGCCGCGCTCTTTTTTCTTTTCCTGCTGAGGAGACCTAGTAATATAATATCTTTTATTTCTTAAAATGAATTCGAGGGAAATCTCGGTTAGTGTATTATTTTTCGCAAACTGGCTTCGAAGTTCGGGGCCATTTCGATCCTCCCCGCTCGCCTTTCCGTAAATCGCATAGCTGATGCCGTCAAAAATAGTGGTTTTACCTGAACCCGTCTTTCCGGAGATGACAAACATGGTCCGATTTCCAAGTTCCGTAAAATCAATGCTCTCACTGTCTGCGTAGGGGCCGAACGCCTGCATCGTTAATTTTAATGGCTTCATTTCAGCGCCTCCTCCCTTAGCACTTTTTCGATCACATCGGTCATAACCTGCTGTTTATCTTCTGTAAATTCGGAAGTGGTCATTTGTTCATAGAATTGTTTAAACAGATCAAGCTCCGACTTTTTCTCTTCCTTCATCGAAAGGAAGGAGCTTTTTTTCTTCATATCTGTAACGGCTATCCTTCTTTCAAGGTGAAGAACATTTGGGTAGACCTGTCTCAGCTTATTAATCGGATCAAGCAATGCGCCTTCATCAAAAAGGGTGATTTTCAGATAGTCATCAAGGTTCTGTTTTTCATAGAAAGCTGGATCCATCAGTTCATCCAGATGCCCTTCGATCTCTCTCAAGTCTTTTTTAGGCTTTAATGAACGAGTACGCAAGTCAAATTCACCATTCTCCTTCATTTCTATAATAGAAATGGATTTTTCCTGTTTAGCTTCGGAAAAAGAATATTTTAATAGGGAGCCTGAATAGCGGATCTTGTCATGCTTTATGGCATCAGGACTATGCAAATGACCAAGTGCCGTATAGGAGAAAGGATCAAAGCTGCTTGAATGGACACAGCCTGATCCTCCGACAGAGAGGGTCCTCTCCGAATCACTGGTAGCACCGCCCAATACAAAAGCATGTCCGACAAGAACGTTCGGTTCATTTGGATTCAGGTACTCTTCAATTCTGTTCACAATTGCCTTCATTGCATCATCATGGGAATGCACACGGTCGTCATCAAGCAAATGCCTGACCATTCCGGGTTCAGCATACGGAACCAGATAAAAGTTCACACCATTAATATGTATGGGCCTAAAATCATTTACCAGTTTTCCAGACAGGTAGAACTTGCTTTGTTTGTACCAGGAGCTACCAAAGGACAGCCTTTCAGCGCTGTCATGGTTTCCTCCTATGGCAACCACAGGTGTATTGAGCTCTACATTTATTTTAAAAAGGATTTCATTCAGCAATTCTACAGCATCAGTCGGAGGTACGGAACGGTCATATAAGTCTCCTGCAATAACGACTGCATCCGGCTTTTCTTCCTCTACCACATCAATAAATTGATGCAAAAAATGACGCTGATCTCCGGTCATATATACACCATGGACCAGCTTGCCCAAATGCCAATCAGCGGTATGGATAAATTTCATATCTAACACCCTCTTTTCCTTGCCTGAGATTCTTTCTGCAATGTTACCATTATACCAAATCAAAAAACGGCAATGGCTCAGCAAAATTTGACAGAACATTCGTTCTAATTATATCAGAGATTATTTCCAAAACATAGCATTATTCGAAAAGAAAAAGAGCCCAACAAAGGCTCTTTCATCTATTGCTTTTTTAGCTTAGGGAAGTTAATCAAAATGGCAATAACACCGCAAATGCCAATTAATATTGGATAAATGGAATATGCCATGATGCTCACCGGCGAAATGGCAGCGAGCCCGGAAGCAGCCAGCATCTGTGCCCCATATGGGATAGTCCCTTGTACAAAACAGGCAAATATATCAAGAATACTTGCTGATTTACGTGGGTCAATCTCATATTGATCTGCAATTTTTTTGGCAAGCGGCCCTGCAATAATGATGGCAATTGTGTTATTGGCTGTAGATAAATTTGTCAGGGTGACAAGTGACGCAATACCAAATTCAGCTCCCCTGCGAGATTTTATTTTGCTTGTAGCCATGTGAAGCAAGTAATCGATTCCCCCATTAAATCGGATGATCTCAACCAATCCGCCAATGAGGATGGCAATTATCGCAAGGGTCTGCATACCAGCCATTCCTTCAGCAATCATTTGCAGGAATGAAACAAAGGTATAGCTGCCGTCTGCAATTCCGATCAGCCCTGCAAGAAGGATACCCCCGCTAAGGACAAGAATGACATTCATGCCAAGCAAAGCTGCAGCCAATACGCCAAGATAAGGGATTACTTTCAAAAAGCTGTAATCCCCGCTGGTTACCACGCTTTCCTGACCTGCTGTTAAAATCCCAAGAATCAAAGCCGTAAGCAATGCAGCAGGCAGGACGATTAAGAAATTCACACGGAATTTATCGGTCATTCTCGTTCCTTGTGTCCTGACCGCTGCAATGGTCGTATCAGAAATGACGGAAAGATTATCCCCGAACATGGCACCGCCTATTATTGCTGCCATGGCCAATGCGACGGAAATATCTGTCTCCGCAGAAAGAGCTACACCAATTGGAGCGAGAGCTACAACTGTCCCCATTGATGTTCCCATTGATAATGAAATAAAGCATGCAATGATAAAAATTCCGACCATAAGCAGATTCTGCGGGATAAAAGAGAGTGCAAGGTTCACTGTTGAATCAACTGCACCCATACCTTTAGCTGTACCAGAAAAGGCCCCTGCCAGGATAAAAATGATGGACATTAATATAATATCGGGATGACCTGCCCCTTTAGTGAATATCTCTACTTTTTCCATGAATGGCTTTTTTCTGTTCATTGCCAGTGCTATTCCGGCTGTAGCGGATACAATGACAATGATTGGAATGCTATTGAAATCTCCGGTTGCTATGCCGCTTCCAATAAAAATTAGAAGGAAAGCCAAAAGCGGCAATAATGCCCAGGGATTGCCCTTGTTTTTCATTAAAAATCTCCTCTCCGAATGGATTTTCCAGCAAAATAAAAAGACCTCTTCAAGCAAGAAGAGATCTTAACAAATCAATTGTTCTCTTCTTATCTGCCAAGCACCTATGCTTGCTGGATTTGGCACAGCGCTCTATAGAGCCCGCTGCCGAGACATCTTCGGGCCAGTCCCTCAGTCTCTCTTGATAAGTGATTTATATGAAATTATTCTGAAATAACTCACGCTTGAAAATTATACAGGAAACTCGCGAAACTTCAAGCACTTTTTTGTTATAGATTAAGAATCTGAATAATACTTTAAAAGGGGAAAGATGGGGATTATGAATTTAAAAAAGCCGCAATGCGGCTTAAAATTAGTGCAGATCTTTTGAATTTGGCGGGGAATGCCCCTTTTTCAGCTCCTGAAATATATCACCTGATGCTTGTGGTGCAGGCTGAACGGGTGACTGCAAAATCATTTCTCCTATCAGCCTTTTAAATTCTCCAACAGTCAAAGGCTTCGCATCATTCATTAACTCATACCCAAGCTGTCCATTCGGTTCAAGCGTAGCCATTTTGACATCTGAAATTTTTGTGATTCCGTTGGTTCTAAGCCTCATTTCCAGCTGATCAGCTGTAAAGCGCAGCTTCCTCATATTTGCTGTTTTTAGCTTCCCATCCTCAATCACAATTTTGGATTTGCCCGTTATAAATTTTTCAATAAAATTAAACTTTACCTGCAGATATTCCATTAATATTAATGATCCGATTAAGATAGCTGCTGCCACAATCGTTTTCCAAACACTTGTCTCAATGATCGGCTGAATGATAATGGTACCTATTGAAATCATCACAACTGTTTGAGCTAATGTCATTTGCGAAATGGATTTTCTTCCGGCCACACGTAAAAGCAATACCCCTGAAAAAATTAAAAGGACTGATTCCCATAAAAAATCCATCTTATACCACCTTCCCTTTTTCCCATAGGTTGTGGCATAGCATGTACTTATATACAATCGTTGATAAATAAAACAGCCTGACCAAATGGCCAGGCTGTTTTTGTATGGGTCTGTCGATTATAGTTTAGTTACGTTAGCTGCTTGAGGTCCGCGTGCACCTTCAACAACTTCGAAAGAAACTTCTTGGCCTTCTTCTAAAGATTTGAAACCTTCAGATTGGATAGCAGAGTAATGTACGAATACGTCGTTTCCGTCTTCACCTTCGATGAATCCGAAACCTTTTTCAGCATTGAACCATTTTACTTTACCGTTTTTCATGAAAAAAATCCTCCTATTGGCTAGAAAAAGCCATGTGTAAATTCACCATATACACGCTTATAACTTTACGTTCATTACTCATCCAGACCATTGCCTAACGGTTGAAAAAGCAGCTAGCAAAATATAACACGATGCATAACGGCTGATTCAAATTTAGCACTTATAGGAAGGAATGTCAACTATACCACCCGTTTGCAAAAGGAATTTTCAAACTATTTCGTCTTCCGTAGATTCCAAAATGTGTAAATCTATCATGATATATCTACCATTTTAGAGACAATCAGACAAACAAATTATATGATGCATTCATAAAATATAGAAAACAGGATCAGGAGGTGAGTGGATTGAACTTACTGGATTTTTTAAACCAGAATTATTACATGCTGGTCCCGGCCTTGTGGGTAATTGGGTATGCATTGAAACAGACACCAAAAATTCCTGATTGGTCCATCGTATGGATTCTTGTAATCATTTCTGTTTCCGCAGGCAGCCTGGCATTTGGCTTTTCTTTTGAAGGGCTCCTTAACGGAATCGTTGCAGCAGGCGTTGCGGTGCTTGGACATCAAATGATGAAACAGACTATAGAAGGTGCATATAGCAATAAAAAGAATTAGATGATATCAAAAAAGGTTCATCCCAATTAGGATGAACTTTTTATTTACTCTATTATTTTAAGCTGGCCAGAACTTTTTCAATATACTCACCAGTCATTTCCTGTGCTTTTGCCAAACTGTATACATGATTCGATGCCCAGTAATCATAAAGCCTGGCAAGATCATTTCGGTCATATACTTTATTCGCAAATGTGCTGAAGAAATAAACGATCAGGACATTCACGACATTTGCCGGCAGCTGTTTTCTGTTTGCAAGCGTGCCCAAAGCGATTTTTTCCAATCCTCTAATATTACCGCCTGTTAAGTATTCAACCATCTCAAGCGGGGAGGAAGTTTCACACTTTTGAATAAAATCAGGGTCATTTAATAAATTTAACATAGGTCTCTCCCCTCTATAACTTCTATTTATACACATTTGGAGGAGATCAATAAACCCTTTTGGGTATTTTGTATCAAAAATGATATAAATAGCTGAGATTTGTTAAATAAATGTCACTTGCTTTTAGGTTAACCGCGAATGAACCCTCCCTCGGAATGGATCACCTGCCCTGTTATCCACTTTGACTCTTCACTTGCCAGAAATGCTGCAAGATTGGCTGCGTCTTCAGGCTGGCCGATTCTGCCGGCTGGAAATTTAGGCAATAGGTGATTTCTTATGCCTTCATCCATCCATGTAGAGTCTGTTGGACCAGGGTTAATCGCATTGACGGTTATTCCTAAATGAGCAATTTCTGTTGACAGAGATCTGGTAAACGCCGTGATGGCTGCTTTAGTAGAAGCATAAGCCAATTCACCGGGCATTGGACCCAGCTCTTGTCCGGAAGTCATATTAATGATTCGACCGTAAGGCAAATTCCAATCCGGAAATCTTTTGGCAAATTCAGTGCAGAGAAGAAATAGGGCTCTCATATTAACCGCATAGTGTGCGTCCAGTGTTTTTGCATCAAGCTCCAGATATCCATCTCTTGTTGAATGAGCTGCATTATTAACAAGTATCATCGGCTTTCCAACTGTCAAGGCAGCAGATTCAAGCACCTTTTCTGCTGATTGAACATCCGATAAGTCTGCTTCAAGACCTTTGCATTCAACCCCGATTTCCGATATCTCATTGCTGAATACTTTTTCCCAATGGGGCTCGGCATCCCAATAAGTAAAGAATATGTTAAAATTTTGAATAGCCAGCTTTCGGCATATAGCAGCACCTATGCCTTTATGGCTGCTGACACCTGTAACAATAACAGTCTTATTCTGTTGATTCATCAGCTTTCCCTCCAATTTGGCCTGCTGCGGGGTAGCCAGGAGATAAAGATTCCAATAAAAAAGCAGATACACAACAAGGTATCAGCCAGCTTATGGTTTAAGAATTCACAGCAGGGCATACCTTGTTTTCATCATTTTTAAAAATAGAGAGACCTTTCCGACATTATGAGAAAACTGCTCTATTTTAGCTTAAAATGATTACATGTTCTGCCACATAATAGAATCTCAATTCCCCTTCCGTATATCTCCTAGTTTGAGAATATCTGCAGGGCCGGGAAAAATCAACATAATTTTTCAGATTGCTCTGTTAGTTTCCGTCAGAGCTCATCCAGACATTAAAAGGAAACGATTATGTTATTTTGTCTCCCTGTGCAGGGTGTGTTTTTTTAGCTTTGGAGAGTATTTCATTAATTCAATTCTATGTGGATTATTTCTTTTATTTTGGTTGTTATATAGTTGCGATCCCCTGTTTCAATGCATGCCAAAGTAATTTTCACTTTCATACTATTTCCTCCATCCTAGTAGAATTAAAAGGTGGCAGCCTGTCAGCCAGCCTGCTCCAGGCTGAACTCATTTCTTTGTCGGTTAGTAAACAATCATCCAGGCTTGATGCAACCTCTTCTTGTTTCATATCCATGCCAATGAATACAAGCTCTGTCATTCTGTCTCCAAATTCCTTATCCCATCTAATAAGAAGTTCTGGGTCATTTTTTAAAATTTCGTTTCTTTCCACTTCTGGAAGGGCTGCTATCCATTCCCCGGCACCTTGCAGTGTTATGGATGGCCCTGCCTGAGACAGGAGCCCAGCCATGTCATTTCGGGAAGCCAGCCAGAAAAAGCCTTTGGCTCTCACAATATCTGCAGGGAATTCTTCTAGCCATTGCATGAATCTTTCTGGATGGAAAGGCCTTTTCCTTCTATATACAAAGGATGAAATTCCATATTCTTCAGTTTCCGGTGTATGTTCCTCATTAAGCTCCTTAATCCAGCCTGCTCCCTGGCTCGCCGTTTCAAAATCAAAAAGACGAGTATGAAGGATCTCTTCCGGTTCAACCCCTGAATTTACGGCATTAATAATTTTCGCTTCAGGATTTAACTTTTCTAATATAGCCCTAAGCTCATCAGCGCTTTCCGGATCAACCAAATCCATCTTGTTCAGCACTATAACATTTGCGAATTCTATTTGATCAATTAATAAGTCAACAATTTCCCGAACGTCACTTTCATCTGTGCCCTGTTTGCGGTCCAGCAGAGTTTCTCCGGATGCAAAGTCATGCCAAAAACGATTTGCATCTACAACTGTAACCATGGTGTCAAGAGTGCACCATTTTGAAAGGTTAATACCCAAACTTTCATCCATATAAGTAAAAGTCTGGGCAATCGGAATAGGTTCTGAGATGCCTGAGGATTCAATCAGGATATAATCGATATCCCCTTCTTTAACCAGCCTTTCCACTTCTATCATTAAGTCTTCTCTCAGGGTACAGCAGATACAGCCGTTTTGAAGCTCAACCAGCTTTTCATCGGTTCTGGTAAAACCGCCTTTTTTTACCATGGATGCGTCTATGTTGACTTCACTCATATCGTTTACAATCACTGCAATTTTCTGATTGCTGCGATTATGTAGTATGTGGTTGAGCAGAGTGGTCTTTCCTGAACCTAAATAGCCGCTCAGTACAGTGACGGGTAACTTCTTTATCATGGATTCTCTCCTTTTCGGTATAAATAGTAATTATTACGATTTATTTTTGATTACTCCCCCTCACCCTGATTAGATATAGTGTTTACTCGAGAATATTGGTGGATTTTTATTAAATCGTAATTGTTACGATTTAAATCATATTAAAATTTTCTTTCGATTGCAAGGATAGACTTTATATTTTTTTATCCTCCAATTCTCCTATCCTTTCAAAATGCTCATAATCCCATTTACAATATCATAAAATTAATATAGAGTATAAAACGAAATCATTACGATTTTTAAACACAGGAGGATACTATGAATCGAGTTGTTCGCAGCCATATCATTGATATAACGGGCATAATTTTGATAGCCATTCTGGTATATTTAATATCTTTCAGCTCTGGCTTAGGTTTATCTTTTGATATTCCCCCTTCTCTGTTAAATTTGAATGTTATCTTTATCAGCATCTTAATAGAAGCGTTGCCTTTTGTCCTGATAGGTGTGCTGATTGCAGGGTTTATCCAAATTTTCATTACAGAAGACCATATAAAAAGGTGGATACCGAAAAATAGAACGGCTGCTGTTGTCATGAGCTGCGTGGCGGGCGCCCTTTTTCCAGCGTGTGAATGCGGAATTGTCCCCATTATCCGCCGTCTTATGTCCAAGGGTGTTCCAGTATATGCAGCGATTGGTTTTATGCTGACTGGGCCCTTGATTAATCCCATCGTCATTGCTTCTACATACATGGCTTTTGGAAACGATTTTGAAATGGCGGGCTTAAGAATGGGACTTGGATTCCTAATTGCTATAATAGTCGCCTTTAGTGTGAGCATCTTCTTTAAGTCCGGGCAATTGAAAAATAATCTTCATTTACCCCACAGCAGCGAATACAATCGTTCTTTCCTGGACCGGATTTGGTCGATGCTGACTCATTCAATCGATGAATTTTTTGACATGGCCAAATATTTAATAATTGGTGCTTTATTAGCTTCCATTGTACAAGTCTATATGCCCGCAAAAACATTTCTTCAAAATGCTGATAATCCGGTTGTATCCTTGCTGATCATGATGGGCTTTGCTTATGTGTTGTCACTATGCTCAGAGGCAGACGCTTTTATTGGTGCCTCATTCAGCAGCATATTTCCTAAGTCTTCCGTACTGGGGTTCCTGATCTTTGGTCCAATGATCGATTTTAAAAATACAATCATGATGCTTAGTGTGTTTCGGATGAAGTTTGTTCTTGGGGTATTAGCGCTGACCGCTTCCGTTGTCTTTTTCACGCTGGTTCTTGTACAGAATTTCATTTAGGAGGATTGCTATGAAAATCCATTTTCAGCAGGCATTGAGGGCGCTGATTCTACTGGCTTTTTGCGGACTGATTTTTCAGCTTCATTATACAGGCGATATAACCAAATATATTAATCCGAAGTATGTCCGCTTAAGTCAATCCGCTTCCATACTGTTTTTATTTTTATTTTTTATTCAGATTACCAGGATATGGAGTTCCAAAAGAGAAAAAGAGGATCACGAACACCATCACGGCGAGGATTGCTGCCACCATGACGATCATAGCTGTTCTCATCACCATGATCATGGTGATACACCGTTTACAGGTAAAAAGCTGCTTTCATACTCTATTATATTATTTCCACTTTTAACAGGATTCTTCTTACCCGCGAGGACGCTTGATGCTTCAATTGCTGAAAAGAAAGGCGGGCTGGCCATACTTGGGAATCAAAAACAAGAGGTGAATACATCGGAAGGCTCTGAAGAATCAGACTTTGACCTTGAAGACTATTCTTTTGAAGAAGAGCTGGAAGAAGTTGAGGAGCTGGAACATGACCTGTCTGTAAATGAAGAAGTAGAGGAAATATCCAATGAAGAGTTTGAGCAATTAAAAAAGGACCTTTATTCGGCTTCTGCTATTAAGATGGATGATAAAGTTTTTAGCTTGTATTATGAGGAAATCAGTAAGGATATTGATAAATTCATTGGCAGGGAAATTGAATTTCAGGGATTTATATATAAAGAAGAAGGACTTGCTTCCAATCAGCTTGTCATTTCGAGGTTTTTGATTACGCATTGTGTGGCAGATGCAAGTATAATTGGCTTTCTTTCAGAAATGGAGGAAGCTCCGGAACTCTATGATAATATGTGGGTTAAAGTTAGCGGAGTCATAGATAAGGCATCCTATAATGGGACGGAGCTTCCTCTGATTAAAATTAAGGAATGGAAAGAAATTGAGGAGCCGTTTATTCCATATCTGTATCCCTTAACCATTAAAATCTTATAATACAAATCAAAAGGGACTCAGCTGAGTCCCTTTTATAATTTAAATCTCGATACAACCTCCTGCAGTTCTTCCGCAAGCTTTGCAAGTGATCCTGCTGA
>Ga0180215_1001409_pt1 | contig 26473 bp, 24 predicted proteins | sample eDN3rd37CBELigBY_FD_128871 | JGI IMG/M metagenome (GOLD analysis project Ga0180215, IMG submission 128871) | Enriched backyard soil microbial communities from Emeryville, California, USA - eDNA 3rd pass 37_C BE-Lig BY (version 2) (version 2) | ecosystem: Environmental > Terrestrial > Soil >...
AATGCTTTGAAAGGTAACGATCACCCAAAATAAATTTTCATTTGATAAGAAAGGAAACGTATTTCCAAACCAAGCATTCAATAATTTATTGATGGCCCCAACGTCTGTCGATAACATGAAAAACGTTAATCCTGCAACAACCACCCATGATAAGAAATGCGGCAGGTAGATGATGGATTGATTGACTCGTTTAAACACTTCATGACGGACTTCATTAAGCAAGAGTGCCAGAATAATCGGTACAGGAAAGTAAAGAATCAAACTCAAAAAATTAATAACAAGGGTATTGCGTAACAAGGTATAAAAATAATCATAAGTAAATAGATCAATAAAATGTTTAAATCCAACCCACGGGCTTCCCATGATCCCTAAAAAAGGACTATAGTCTTTAAATGCAATGATCAGGCCCCACATGGGAGCATACTTAAAAATCAGGAAAAACAAAATACCAGGCAACATGAGTAGATAAAAATATCGATGTTTCACGATTTGTTTCCAAAGGGAATGCACCTTCGTTGGTTTTTTGCTTCTGATTGTGATTTCAGCATTTGTATCGAGTACCGTATTTTTCATTTAACCACCCCTTTTTTAATGGAATTGGGTAATATGATAATCTGCTTTTCTTAACCAATCTTGATTGATCTCAACGCCCCAGCCATTTCCTTTTGGGATTTCGACCATTCCATCTCTTACTTCTAATGCTGGAAAATATAAGTCTTTTACCCATGGGTTCTCTTCGATACTAAACTCAAGGTAAGGTCCCGCATTTTCAATGGCTCCTAATAGGTGTAAGGTAAAGACTGTTACCATTGACAAGTTGGCAGCATGTGGCGTGCAAGGGATTCCAGCTTCTGCAGCCATTTTTGCAACCCTTAGTGTCCTGGATACTCCACCAAGATAACAAATATCTGGCTGAACAATATCGACTGCCTTCATCCCAATCATCCGTTTCCATTGAGCTAAGCAATGATCCTGTTCTCCTCCGGCCACAGGGACTGTTAACGCTTTTGCTACTTCAGCTGTCCACTCAATTTCAGGGTATGGACAAGGTTCTTCAAAGTGTGCAACATGATAGTTTTCAAGCATCTTGCCGACCTGTATCGCTTTCTCTGGTGTATAGCCACTATTTGCATCGACCATCAATGCCGTATCATCCCCAATGGCACGACGGACGGTCGGCACAATCTCTTCCGTCCTTCCTGGCCAAACATCGACGTTTTTCCCAAAGTTATTGGCAATACGGATTTTAAAGGCTGTAAACCCTTTGTTCTTCATTAATTTCCTTAAACGGTCTGCTTCATCTTGAGAAGATATATCTCTTTTCATACTAGAGCCATAAGCACGTATGTGCTCATGTTTTCCTCCCAAAAGCTCACAAACACTCTTTCCTTCCAATTTTCCTTTCAGATCCCATAAGGCTGTATCAATCCCGCCAACAGCTCTACAAATATATGAACCTGGAAATTTATGCTCGGCTTCAATACAGAGGTCCACGATGCCATCAATGTCTAGTGGATGCAACCCAAGAACATGAGGAGCAATTTGTTGATGGAGGACTTTCGCCGTAATGTTCGCATGATAGGGCGCAACTTGACCATATCCTTCCTCACCAGAATCCGTCCGTATCCTAACGATGCAAATTTCTTTTGTCGAAAACGTTTCGATACTCTGTATCCTCATTTTTGCCTCCTTTCCGTTCACCCATAATGTAACCGCTTACTTATTTCTTATTGTCACGTGCTTCCACCCGGCATTCAACCGTCAACTTTTGAAAATCACCAAAAAGTAAAAAGTTGTCCAAGGATGAAAAACGCTACTCTTTAAAAGAATGGTATTTTTAAAGGCTTGAATAGCTTTAGAGTGGCGAAGATCCCCAGTTGAATGTCATTAGTTGTCTGCCCTCAAATTTGGTAATCACCCATTGTTTTTTACTAAGGATGATTGTTTTATAGACATGAGGGAATTTCCCCTCATGTCTATAACGGTTCATTATTTTGCCAACCGGATGGAGAAGTAAGGCTGATTGCATAAATTCTCATCAAAACCTGGACAAAGTCTTCTTTGTTTTTCTTCGTTCTCAAATTCAAAAAAGTAAATCACTGGATACGGACTATCTGTATATGAAGCTGGAATCTCTGCCGAATATAGCTCAGCATCGCGTACCATTTTAATAGATTGATAACTTTCTGCTTGGTTGGCATGACGATAATTTAAATAAACCTGGTATTCAGAAGGAACATCTTGTAGGCTCAAACTGATTTGAACACTTTGGCCTTTTTCAAATGACTCCGGAGCTGTGTGATGATATTCAGGCAACTCCATCTGTTGAGGGAGTAGCCACTTCTTCGCTTTTTCAATTTCTTTGACTGATACATTATTTTTTGCGAGATGGATTTGGTTCTCCATATTACGAATATCTTTTTCAATCCCTAGTAATCGATCCGCCCAATGCCCGCGCATAAATGGAACATATCCAAATGTGATGTTCTCGCTATAGGCATCTTTCGTAGCTTGAATTACTTGCTCCCAGGCATTTTTACTCGCGCGATAATATTTAAGTGCTTGTTCTAGCAAACTTGCATCTCCGACTCTTTCAAAAAACTCATAAGCGGTTCCAGCTCTAAATTTATTTGCGAAGAAAAGTCCCAAACCGATTTGTGCTTCAATATCCACTTGCCATCTCTGGAATGCTGGATCCTTCTGGTTGTCCACTTTCCCTTTGGCTTCCTGCAAATGATGCTGTGCTGCCAAAGCTAAATCTTCTAGAAGGGCAGCTGTTTGAACAGGAGAAATCTTGCCTTGTTTCTGATTCTGAACCATATCATCAGCAAATTCATCCACTCGATAAAATAAAGCCGGATCCAATGGACTTACTGCATTAAAAATGGCAGGTTCACGACCATCACAGTGATATTCTGGTTTGTTTTCTTGGTCAATAATAAAGATATTGCTATAGATTTCAGGCCAGTAATTATTGTTGGCTACAGATGGAGAATGGGCAACCGTTAACAATGGCAAAATCCGACTCGCATACTTCAATGATTGTTCGCAAGACTCCGCCGCTTCTGAAAATTCACTTCTTAAGAATCGTTGCCATGACTCAGGACTTGCATCCGGGTTATATAATAATCGCCCCCACAGTCGATAACTGTATTGATATTTCTTCCAGTCCTCGATTCCTAGACGCAAGGTAGGGTCTGCATACGGGTCTCTTCCTGTCGGGGTCTCAGTCGTTTTCCGTGATTTAAAGGAAAGCGGCTCCATGATTTCTACCCCTTTTGCACCTAAAAAGCTGCCTGATCGACCATACCCTGAAGCCATCTCCGGATCGCCCCATAAAAGGACTCGCTGTGTTCCTGGCCAGATGCGGAAGAAAAGATCATAGTTCCGGCCTTCTTTAAGGAAATCTGCATAGCCGTATCGGGTGAATCGTCTTGATGTAGTCGTAATAATCATTTTCCCTGCTTCTGGAGTCGGCTCGATTGGAAGTTCTGTCTCTCTGATGGCAGCTTGATGATACGGCAGTCCCATATGTTCTGCCCAGAATTTTGGAGAAATGGTAAATGGAACACCATTTTCCTCTGCAACTTGAAGGAGTTCATCATCAATCCCCTTAGGATGCAGATCAAGATTAATGGTACGACCACATGTTGCGACACCTTCTAATACGACTTTCCAAAATAAATGAGCCGGTTCTGGGATTCCACTTTCGTAATGAACCCGTATGGTGACTCCATCGATTTCAGGAACAGACTGTAAGAGTGTTTTCAATGCATCACGGCAGTAGTCTGCATGATTTTCCTCATGTAGTCCATTAATTTTATAACGAAGGTCAGGGCTTTCCTCCGGCTCATAGGCATGTGTCCATAGTCCAACTTGGAATTCCAACCCTCTACGATTTGCTTCTTGCCCAATAAAGCGGAGCATCTGTAAATTTTTGTCTCTCTCTTCAGTAGACAAATCTTGAACATTTACTTGGTAACCTGGTACGGACACTAGGAAAGGGTAGGCAAAGCAAAAATAAAAATCTTTAATATCTGGATCATGACCAAGGTCATACCCCATCCCAAGAGCCAAACTGAAACGATTGAAACGTTGGTTCGCTAACTCTGTTAAGTATTCACGCCAAAAATCTTTATCATAAAACCATAATTTATCGGTTTTCTCATTTACAAATAATCGCTTGATACTTCGAACCGGATTGGATGGTGAATCTTCTATTGGTTCTAAGTTCAACAGTGCTTCGACTGGATCATCTGAATGCTTCACGATATCAGATACTTCAAGGAGTGCATACACCAATCCTCGAACATCAGCCCCTACTACCACCAGTGATTTTTCTGTATTGGATCTAATGACAAAGGATTCCGGTTGAACTGGTTGATTTTCTTGATGCAGATTCAAATCTGCAGTGTGAGGTCCTCCTACGATAATAGAAAGCCCCGTTCCGTTTTCGTCCGTATGATGATCAGTGATTTCAACACTTAGCCACTTCTCTTCTAATTTCTCTCTTAATTGCTCCAACGCCCAGTTAACCTGTTCTTGCAAGGCAACATGATCATCTTTCCTTCGAATAAGTGTAATTTTTGTTCCTATATTCTTTGTCAAAGATCATTCCTCCTTGTTCCTATTGCGGAAAATGTAATCGCTTTCCTTATCTATAACTTTGAGTGAAAGACCCCCCTCATTCAATAGACAGCTTTTGTTTTTAACGAACAAAGCAAAAGTTGTCTTGTTGGCATTATCTTTGAAACCTTCTATTTGATTAGCTACCATTGTTTAAACCTTAATGAATGGTGATACGTTTTAAAAGAACAGGTCATGAGATTTCCTGGGAAAGAGCAAATTTTGGCATTTTTCAACAAAATACTTGTTTCATTATGATTGCTTAGCCTTTTAAAAACTAACCCTACCTTAAACTTTCCTATTATCTTGAAATCGAGCAACTTGCGTAGACAAGACATTCAAGCCTGTAAACCAACAAAAAAACCCCCTAAAACCTTAAAGGTTTAGGGAGTCCTTGCTGCCTGAAAAAGGCTGCTTTTTCATTTTAATTCGAGATAGCTTAGGCCCTAGTTCATTTAATGTGATGGATGCTAGGATGATGAAGATCCCCACCCACTGAAGTGTGGTCACACTTTCTGACAAAATCAAGCTAGCAGATAGGATGGCGATTGGTAACTCGATAGAAGTTAAAATATTGGCGACTCCTCCTGAAACCAATGGTGCGCCCATCGCAAAAAATAATGGAGGTAGGACAGCTCCAAATAGGGAAACACCAACCGCTGTCGTGACCAAATTAGCCTGAAGCGGTAGGATCGTTGGGATTTCACGAAAAAATACGAGCAGGACCATAATAAGGGATCCAGTCACCATCAGCGAGCTCCGAACCAATGGATCCACATTGACAGCGACCTTCCCACTGAAGAAAATAAAGCCGGCATACGTAAACGCAGATAGGATACCAAAAACAAACCCAATCAAAGGCAAATCCTGAGACGTTCCAGTTAAAATATTCGAAGCAAAAAACACTCCTATTAAAATAAGTAGGATTGAAACAACCGTAACGGGTGCCGGTTTTACTTTATTAAACACCCACTCTAAAAGAATCCCAATCCACACGAATTGAAACATTAAAATAATCGCCAATGAAGCCGGCAGATATTGCATCGAACCATAATAAAATATACTCGTTAATCCGATAAAACAACCGGTCATCATAATCTGAGGAATATTCTTCAGATGAACTCCACTAAAACTAGCACGTTTTAGAAGGGTAATGGACCATAATAGAATAAACGAAATAACCATTTGAACAATATTGATTTGTCCAAGTGAATAACCATAACTAAACCCCAATTTAGCAAATACAGGGGTGAATCCAAAACAGGCAGCACCTATTAAGATAAAAATAATTCCTTTGTTCACATTCATCCTTCTGACCTCCATGATGCTTAAAACATAACCAACTGATTTTATCATATTAATAAAGAAAAAGGGTGCCAGGCACCTTCCAATTATCTGGAAGGTGCCTGGCACCTATTCTCGATCCGTGGTGATGATAGCGTTTCTCTGTGCCCTTTCATAGAACTTTTGGAAGATATAATTTAAAACGGCATTCGTTGTGATTAATGCGAAGAACTGGATGGAACTTACCTTTAATTTAAGAAAATTCACCTTTCTAAATAAATGAATAATAGGAAATGCATAAAAGAAATCTGCAATGAGATTGATCATCGTATATCGAAAGGCTTTCCCTTTTGCTAAATGAAAAACCCAAAGATTTGTGAAGAAGTAGGGACCAAAAGCGAAAAGGAATGCCGTACTCGTCAATCTTTTTTTGCCACCACCGACTTTCATAAGTCCATGCTCTATAAAATAGAAGATTTCTGCAAGTACAGTTAACGTTGAAAAAAAAGTAACAGGTAAATATTTTACAAATGACCTTTTAGGAATAAAAAAAGCAGAAAGCAAGGGCATAACAACAAAAATTACCCGAATAACATTTTGTGCCATATGGTATGATCCATCCTTATCATTTTTTTCTAGTTTGGGAATTGAAAGAAATTCTTATTCATATGGCTATGCTTCACCAGGAATGAACGAAAAAGGGTGCCAGGCACCATCCAATTATCTGGAAGGTGCCTGGCACCTATTAAATAACCTACTCCCTCACCAACTCATATGTATTAAACTCTCCCTCAGGCGCGGTATTAAAATAACTGGTTCCATTCAGGTCATATCGCACGGCATAGGTGATCCCCCCACCCCCATCGCGAATGCCTTTGATTTGGACGAATCCAGTTGATGGTACCATGATTTCCTTTGGTTGATGTTGAATCATAAAGGATTCCGAAATGGGCGTACCATTAACCAGAACTTGTACATAGTCGCCATCCTCTGCCGCATAATCCCATACCCAAATTTTCGTCTCATCAGCATCAGAGGAATGGGTGATCGTATAATCCTGCGCCCCAAGATTTTCATCCTCTTCAAGAAGTACGACCCCTGCAGATATGCCTGTTGACACCTGATTTTCAAGGGCATTTCTTGCCGACTCAGATGTATCCACTGTGGCCGTATCCGTAAAGAACATCGCCACCACCCCAATGGCGATCGCAAGATACCCTACCCGCTTCATCCCTTTTAATTTTTTTCCGTGGAATACTTGCCCCTTATCATTAGGTCCCCCATCCTGCACGTTTCCTTGTTCGAAAATCTGTCTACCTTTTCCCTGCTGGACTTCATCATTTCCCAACTCATCTTCAGCCTGATTTTCCTCATAAGCATTCATTTGTGCAGCATGCTTTGATTTTTCTTTCGCACGTTCGATCCGTTTTCGCAAATCCTTTTGATTCTCCCTCATGCTTCCTCACCTTCTTCAAGAACAGGGTTCCGATAAAAATAGAAACTCATCCCTAGCCGTCCAAGGACAACAAAAACAACCATTAAGATAAAAAATAACGTATGCCTCGTCTCACTTCCCGTCTGATAACCAACATTCAGAATAGAGATAGCAATATTTAGAATGATCATGCCAACAAAAAAGATTTTCACAAAAGGATACAACCACGGAAAAACACCGTAGATTCTCCGAAGAGGTGGAACCAGTAATGAAAGTCCAATCACAAAGCCACTGAGCCCAATCATCGAAAGAGCTGTATCCGGCCCTGCAAACCCCGACGTTCGAATGGTACTAACATCCGAAAAAAACATCAATGGGGTAAAAATCAGAATAAGCAGGACCAAGCTCATTGGAAAGAGTAAATAAACAAACGCCAATGTACTTCCTAGTATTTTTCGCATCACTTTACACCTCTTCAATATCTTCCGCATGAATCACCGTGAGGATTTCCTCCGTTAATTGCTTTACCTTACTTAAACGACTTGCTTGGTTATTCAATGATTTCTCATATAAATTGCGAACATAACGACCATTTCCGAAATGATCCACGGAGCTTACATGTTGGAAGATCCCCATTAGCTTGTCCTTTGCCTCTTCTGTTAGGACAAAGCCTTTTTCTTCATAAAACTTCTCCGCAATCTCCATTAATTCATTCGGAGAATAATCCGGGAAATCAATGATATGAGGAAATCTTGAACGTAAGCCAGGATTCAAGTTTAAAAAGTGCTCCATATCCTCACGATATCCTGCTAAAATAACGACCAGCCGGTCACGATGATCATCCATGATTTTGACAAGGGTATCGATGGCTTCCTTGCCAAAGTCATTCTGGCCACCTTGTGCAAGTGCATAGGCTTCATCGATGAAAAGGACCCCATCCATTGCTTTCATCATCACTTCTTTTGTCTTCATTGCCGTTTGCCCAACATAGCCTGCCACTAAATCGGAGCGATCGGTTTCCACCAATGTATTTGTTTGGATGACACCAAGATTATATAAAACATGGGCCACAATTCGTGCCATCATGGTCTTGCCCGTACCAGGGTTTCCTTGGAAAATCATGTGCATCGTCTGGGTTTCGTCCACTTTCAAACCAAAGTTTTTCCGCTCTTTTTCCAAACGTAATCGAGCCTGCAAACTACGGATATAATTCTTTACTTCATCCAGACCAATGATGCTAGCTAACTCTGTTTCTAAATCAAAATTCTTCAAGATTCGTTCTGTTGGCTTGATATCCGTCGGTAAAATCACATTCAATTCTTCCACTGGCACATCATTCATGGCAATCCGTACCGATTGATTTCGGGTAACTTCTTCAATGAAATTTCGAACCATCCGACCATTCCCAGATTCACCAATCGTTCCCCGATGTTTCTTTGTTATTTCCGCTAATAAAACAGACTCAGCTTCATGAGCAAGGAGAAACCCTTTATAAGAAATTTGGATTTTCGCGATTTCAAATAATTCAGTTGGTGAGTAATCTGGAAAATGAATGCGATGAGGGAAACGAGATTCAAGTCCAGTATTCACCTGTAAAAATTCATCCATTTCCTTTTCATATCCAGCTAAAATAACCACAATATCATTGCGAAAATCTTCCATCAGCTTCACTAACGTATTGATTGCTTCTATCCCATAGCTTCCACCACTTGTCGCAAGTGCATAGGCTTCATCAATAAACAACACCCCACCGAGCGCTGAACGAAAGACTTCCTCGGTCTTCTTCGCTGTATGTCCTGCATATTGCCCAGTCAAGCCCCCGCTATCCACTTCAACCAAGTGTCCCGATTTTAATAGATCCATTTCCTTAAACATACCTGCGACAATTCTTGCAATGGTTGTTTTCCCCGTTCCAGGATTCCCGCTAAAGATCATGTGTAAGGTTTGAGATGTATCCACCTTTAATCCTGCATTTCGCCGCTTTTCTTGTGCGATTAAGAAATGATATTGGTTACGAACAAAATCTTTCACATGCTCTAGCCCAATAATGGGGGCAAGATTTGCTTCCAAATCAAAGGTAGTTGTTTCATCAAATTTAAAATCTTCATACGTCAATTCATTCATGTCTGCATCCTGCTCATGAATCAGCCGCTGAGATTGATTTAACATCGCCGCCTCAATCGTATTTCGGACAAGCCTACCGTTTCCACTGTCGTTTTTCCCTTTAATTTGGCTCTTGTCATAGAATTGAATTAATGGTTTCTGACAAGATTCTGCGATGGTGTACCCTTTTTGTTTCGCAATCATTTGCGTCATTTCCCACATCTCTTCTGAAGTATAGTCTGGGAAATGGATGAAATTAGGAAAACGCGATTTTAAGCCTGGATTCGCTTGTAAAAACGTTTCCATTTCCTTGCTATACCCTGCAAGAATGACCACCAAGTCATCACGGTGATCTTCCATTCCTTTGACAAGCGTATCAATGGCTTCCACACCAAATGTGTCATGTTCATTTCGGTAAAGGGCGTATGCTTCATCAATAAACAAGACACCACCGAGAGCGGATTTAATCACATCATTCGTCAGTCTAGCAGTTTGGCCAACATATTCCCCAACCAAATCCGCACGACTCACTTCCCGTAACTGACCGGTGGATAGCACACCGATTGCTTTTAAATATTTCGAAACAATACGAGCAATTGTCGTTTTCCCTGTACCAGGATTTCCCGTAAATACCATATGCATGGAAATCCTCGCATTTTTCATCCCTCGGCTTTGACGAAGCTTTTGAACCTTAACATGATCTTCCAATTGCAAGACGTAGTCCTTCACTTGTTTTAACCCGATAATCCGGTCTAGTTCTTTCTTAATCTGCTCGATTCCTGTTTGGTTTGTATCCCGGACATAATGATGTAAAGGGATGATTTCCTGATGAATCTGTGCCGTAATTCTGCCATCGGTCAACATTAATTGGACCGGTACAAGATCATTTTGCGGATTTCTCAACTTATATTCCGCCAATGGTTTATAAATTTCTTGTTCCACAACAAGTCCTAATCCAGATATACCGGTTGAATCTGAAAATTTACCTGCAATATAGGAAATCACCCCATCCGACCATTCAAGGTCCATCAATAGTTGGCTTCTCCCTTTTTCTTGCAATTGTATGAGAGCCCGTTCTGCCAACTGCTTGATTTCTTCATCGCTATAATGCTCGATATGAACGAGGTCGCCCATCGCCCCGATCATTTTCGAACCCGTTACATCTAGTAAACTTTGCTCCGACTTCTCATAAAGAAAAACAAAGTATTTTCCATTCGCATAGATTTCACTAATCGATTGTTGGAGTAATGCCCCTGTTGCCTCAACCAATTTATTTTTATCCATAATATAACGCGCCGGAAGTGCATAACTTCCAGATATGGTTAGTTGCGCGATCGCATCTAGCACTCTCGATGGTGCTTTATCGATGTTTTCAAACAATACGACATCTGATTTTGCATATAAACATTTATATAAGTCCGTTAAGAATAATTGAAATTCAGAGTCTGTTGTATATGAGGACAGATCCATCATCGAGACCGTCTCGTGCTTCACTAAATTTTGTTGCTTGAGCAACTCAGCCATTAGCAGGATACTTTGTCGTCTGCCAGACCCAGGGTGACCAAATAGAACGAGTGCATTTTTCGGTTTATTTTTAGACATGCCCGTAACATATGGTCTTTTAAATGCAAGGCAAAGTTCGTCCAAATAACGTTTCTGCCCAATCATTTTTCTACCCATTTCACTTCGAATTAATTGAAAAGCTCTTTCCAATCCTTCTCCCTTAAGTGCTGGCCGTTTTTCTTCTCTACTAGCTTGAGGAACGGTTGATTGATAGCGAACAGCTGGATTCCCGTCTGACCTCGTTGGCCTTGAGATTGGTATCGTCGCTTGATTTTGTCTTACAGGCTGAGTTGGCCTACTTGCTGTTTTCGCAGTTACTCCTTCTTTATTGATCCAACCATGCATTATCATGCTGCGAATCACTTGCCACTCTGGGAATAAAAACTGAACGATTTCTTTCACATTCCAATTCATTGTCTGGATCACCTACCATTCCGTCATTCGTTCCACTGGTCGAAAGCCTTTTGTCTTTAAATGGTCGATATGATGCTGAAAATTCCCTATAGCTTCAGAAGGGTCTAGTCTGGCAAAGTTTAGTCTATCCAAAGTGGTTCGATTGAATGAAATCGAGAGAAGAACCTGGTTTTCCATATGACCGGTTGCTGTATTTAATGCATGTTCGGTCACATGAATCAAACACCTCTCCACTGGTAAGGAAGCAAACAAATGACGTGCTGCCCAAATCGCATAACTAGATACATAATCCTTCTTTAGCTCATGATAGGTTGTTGCTCCCATTTTTCGTCTCGATACTTTTCCTGTTTTCGTTAAAGTAAGTTGTTCAGTTGGAACCGCATCCCCATTGACTTGAAACTCCATCTCTACACGATGTGCATCGTGTATCTGGAAATGATAGGGTAAATCCGCAAACTCGTTGCTTTCCGCAATGACTTTTTTGTAAGCCTCCGACTGACCATCTAAAACAGCATCTGCCATGCTTTTTAATTCCTGCCACTCCCGGTAATCTTTTTCATCCTGTTCTTTGGCTTGTTCAATTGCGAGAGTAAACTGTTCTCTTTTACGTTCCGCTAATTTCGGGATGATTCGTTCAATCAAGTTGGGCGTATGTGCTTCGTAGTGATGGTTTGCTTCTTGCTGCAATGGCCCGATTTCCCCTAAGGGAAATGGAGCTGGCATGTTTTGAATTTCCTCCCAAAGGATGGGCTCTGGGGAAATCTTATGTAAGGATGTGATCATTTGAATATAGTGTTCATGATCTTCCACGGTGGCTTGATTCTCTGCCATATGATTAGCAGAAGAATAAGAAGAACTGGTGCTTTGAACTCGTTTCTTTTTCTTCCCAGTCGATGTTTCTACATAAGATAGCCCTGTCCCAGGAATACCAACTGACTTTGTTCGTCTACCAGATGAATGAATCGAATAACGCATCCCTCTTGTGCCAACACTAACCCCCACTCCCTTTTTACTAAAATTAAGCCGAACACCCTTTGCGATTTTGACACTCTTTCTAAACCGAAACCCCATTGGTTCCCACCTCTTGCTCAGAAATAAATTCACTTGATAAAAAAAAAACAGTAGCCCTTTATCTATAGGGTAACTGCTTTTTTGTAAATGATTCAGAAACTAGAGATCCTTGCATAGCATCATTATATTTCTCCACGAAGGCTAAATGATTATTCGTTTAGTAAATTGGGTTGCATAGACACTGTGAAGGAAAAGAGAATAAAAAACTAAGACTACTTTAGCCTTAGTTTAAAATAGAAGGGGAGATTATATTATTTTCTTAATTCTTATACCCGGAAAATCGTTTATCATTTAGTTTATTATCTTAAGCATGAACTGTATTTTTGCTAACTTTTTCGGAGATTGGCACTAGAATGGCTTGGGCAATTCCTGCTACTACGATTCCATCCAAGGCAGAAACCGTTGTTAAGGTGAAGAACCCATTTGTTGTCATCAACGCCACGGCCGAACCTAAAATCCAAGAAAAGATAGACAGCTTACGGACCTTAGGCAAGCTTGCCAAGAGTTCGACTCGATATTGCTCTCGATTATATAAGAAGTAATCGACCACAATAATTCCGCCCATTGGTGGGATAAAAATCCCTAAAACATTTAAGAACGGGATAAAGTTGTCATAGATTCCAAATAACGCGAGGACAATCCCCAATGCCCCTGAGATGATCGTAAGCTGCCACTTCTTCAATTTTTTAAACACAACGGCAAAACCTAGTGCGGCGCTATATAAATTGTTATCATTAGAAGTCCATTGAGCAAACATCAATACCAATAAAGCAAAAGTCCCCCAGCCTAAATTAATCATGATTTGGACCAAATCCCAAGTACCCGTCACCTGAGCCATGACGGTCCCTACCATAACAACCAGGGGTGTGACAATAAAGAAAGCCATTAATGCTGCAATGATGGTATCCTTTTCTGTTTTTGCATAACGCGAAACATCTGGTGCCACGACTGCACCTACAATAAAGGAACTAATAACGACAGAAATTCCTAACCCTAGAGTGATTGGTTCGCCATTTCCTTGTAGATTGACAATCTCTGAAAAACTCGTGGTTTGAGAGATTTTCCAAACGGATGCAAGCATCAGTAATAGTAATAAAGGAACAGCGGCTTTGCTTAATTTATCCAAAGCTTTGTACCCAAGTGTAGCCGTGGCAATCATACAGATGCCGCCAAGGATGATAAAAAGAACGGTATTTCCACTCATCCCTGTCGTTTGCTCCCAAGCCGTAGCCGCCGTATCCCCGAAAAGACCTAACTGCACGCCAAACCAACCATAAGAACCAAAAGCTTGGATAAGTGCAATAAGGAGTACCGCAATTTCCCCAAATGTAAAACGGCTAATCATGGCCGTGGAAAGGTTGGTTCTTGCGCCTACAATTCCGACTAGCGCAGTAACTAGGGCCAAAACAAATCCGCCAATCAACGCCGCCATTAACGATTGCTTAAAAGAAAGCCCTACTCCTAATGTTCCACCTGTTAATAAGAGTCCTAAACTAATTCCGACCCCACTCCAGATGAGTGCCATGGAAAGGTAGTTTTGTGTCTTGTCTTTCGGAACAGGGGTCACTCCGTAATCTTCCAATATCTTATCTACTTTCTTTTGTTTCTCCATCCATATCCCTCCCACACATTTTGAAGTCCCCTTTTTTAAAAATCCCCCGGGCAAGGACCCGAGGAAATTTACCATTTAAATAGAGGTTGAAACAGTCTGAGGAAAAACACGCAGTTTTTCTGGCGGCTTCATATACGTTAACTTGCTTTGTTTAATTCCTAACGAAATCTGCGATTCAAGTAACTTCACAGCTGACATTAAAGGATCAATCACTGGAACATCATAGCCGTATAAGGTGAACAATTCGTTTTGGAGGTCCTTTGCCACCCCTAACATTCCTGTACATCCTAAAATAAGCGCGTGGGCTTTATCCACTTCAATTGCCTCGATCATTTCCCGCAAAAGAGCGGACTTTAATTTTGATTTTTCAGACACTTCAAGTACTGGAATGTCTGCAGAACGTATACTTGCTACCTTTTCGTAGACACCTAAAGCTTTACTATTATTTTCTTGTGTGGCAATCACGTTAGGGAGGACAGTGACAATGGAAAATGATTTCCCTAGCAAACTTCCATAAAGCATCGCCGCTTCTCCCGGTCCAACCACTGGAATCGAAAGGATTTCTTTGGCTGCCTTGACACCTGGATCCGCAAAACAGCTAGAGATGATCCCATCGTACCCTTCTTGTTCAGCTTCCATGGCTTTTTCAAGGAAATTAGGCACACATAAAGCCATATCATATTCACTCTCAATTGATGCAGGTCCATAATCCAAATGACAGACATCCACGGTGGTTGTTTCACTCACATAGTTTTTCACATCTTCTCTTACTTCCTCATCGAAGATATCAGAAATGATAGGTGAAATGATTTTAATTTTCATAATCTCTCTCCAATCTTAAATGAATGAAAAATAGTTTATAAATTCGTTACTTCTAAGGTTGGATTGAGCAATTTCCCTGCCGCTTTTGTTTTAATTCGAATGACATTTGACGGAAGGTAGGCAATTGGAACTTCCTCAAATTCAATGATTTCCACGGTGGTTGGATCTGCACCGGCATCAATTGTTTTTTGAACGACTTGGTCTTTTGCCTCTTTAATCACCTCTTCACGACTTTTTCCTTCTGTAGAAAAGATTTTATCGAGGTCTCCACTAACTTGTGCAATAGCTGCCCCTAAAGCATTGGCACATCCTGAATATTGTGGCCGTACCACTTCACTAGCTCCTTCAATATCACCAGGCACAAGAATAGACCCGCCCCCGACTAGAACAACAGGAATTTCTTCTTTTTTTGTTTTGATTCGGTCCACAGCAACGGAGACCTTATCTTGAATAAAAGAAATAGCATTTTCGATAACTTCTGGTTTAATAGAAGCAAGTCGAGCTACATCACAATTTGGATGATTGATTTTAGCTAGTCCTGCAGCTAGCAAACAATCTGTCGCCGTTAACGTGTCACCGCCAAAGGCAATACTGTCTTTGATAATGTTGTATCCTACACTATCCGGACCGACTGTCACCCTTCCATTGTCTTCGCGGACAATACTTCCCCCACCGATTCCGATGGAGATAATATCTGGCATCCGGAAATTGGTTCTTACTCCGCCGATTTCTACCGACACGGAAGATTGCCGAGGAAAACCTTTAATCAAAATCCCGATGTCCGTTGAGGTTCCGCCGATATCACATACGATACATTCTTCTAACCCTGTTAGATAAGCAGCCCCGCGAATACTATTGGTTGGTCCCGATCCAATCGTCAAGATCGGATATTTTTTAGCGAACTCAATGGACATTAAGGTACCGTCATTTTGGGTAAAGAAAATCTCTGCATCCACACCATAACGGGCAAGCGCCTTTTGTAATCCAATCGCTACTTTATTGATTACCTTAACGAGGGAAGCATTTAGTGCTGCTGAGCTCTCCCTTTCCAATAAACCTAAATTTCCAATCTCATAAGATAAAGTGATAGGAAAGTCTTCTCCAAGGATTTCTTTCGCCATTTGTTCAAGTTCTTTTTCATACGAATCAAGAACAGGTGAAAAAATGGACGTAATCGCGATGGATTCAACCTCGGAGTGTTTGATTTCGTTTAAAACTTGTACACATTCTTCCTTCATTAATCCTTCTGAATTCAATGGTCTTCCATCAAATTCACATCCCCCGTGAAGGAGATAGTATTGATTTCCGACAGCCGCCTTTAAAGAATCATCCCAACTGAACATCGGCTCAATCGACCCACCAGCTGGCAAACAAATCCTTACACAAGCAATCTTGGCAAGATTCTTCCGCTCGATAATCGCATTTGTCGCATGTGTGGTACCAAGCATGACATAACGAATGTTCCTTAACTCAATATTTGTCTTTTTCAACACCCCTTCAACCGCCGCAACAATCCCAGACTCAACATCTAAAGTAGTTGGAGATTTAATCGATTCAACAACCGAATTATTCTCATCTAAAATAACGGCATCGGTGTTCGTCCCCCCTACATCGATTCCAATTTTATAGATCATCTATGTACCTCCTTTACAGAATGGATATCTTCAATCTTCGTATATGGCATGTCATAGCCAAAGTTCCTCGGACCCCAAATTTTTAACGCTTGTTCACTTCTCATAATCTGAGGGGTTGGAATACCTAAACACGTAACCCTATATCCATAGCGTAAGCCTTCTGTTGTGATGGGGTCTCCCGTCTCTAAATCCAGGAATGAAATCAAATCTGGAACCATGGCAACCGTCTCCTCTCCGATCTTGGCAATTAAATTTTCATTTTGAAATTCCACTAATAGGTTTTTATTTTCATATTCATCCAATCCTTCTACCACCGCTTTTCCCCTTACGAATCCATCAGTGGATCGTCGTTCAACATCAATCACTTTTCCTTTAAATAGAACAATGGCCTCTCCGTAAATGGAATCTTTCGTTGTTTCTTTTATCGTTTGAATCACGTCTAGTTTTGATTGATTGGCCTCTCTAATGGCCCTACCGATTTTCATGCATAAGCTAATCGTATTCGGAATGGCTGTTTGCTTTACTTCTTGTCCCGTCATTCCATATAAAGCAACATGAGCTACGCCTCCCATTCGAATCGCAATTCCACGCGAGATATGTTCAAGCATGGCATTGTCCAATGCGTTCAACATACAATGATCTCCACGCTCATTGTATAACCCCATCGGCGTCCCACTTACCCCGTAAACATTAAAGGTCTCCATTTGCAATTCGGGAAAAGCTCTCCCCATTCCATCTCCATCCACAACCGGAAGACCCGTATATGCCGCAACGACGAATGGGATGGTTGAATTTAACCCTCCACATTCCACAGGCATGGTCGCAAATGCTTTTTTTCCCAATTCTTTTTCAACAAGACGAAGAGACTTGAGAGCTTCATCTCCATTCGGTATTTTTTCCACCATAATGGTAGGAGCCCCCATCATCGCCGTTGGAATTACCAGTTCATCATCTGGAACCTCGGAAGGGTCAATTAGTTTAATCGGACCATATTTCCGAATTGCTTTTTGAACCATTAACTTCCCTAAATACGGATCTCCTCCTCCACCAGTACCAAAAAGCGCAGCTCCTATCGATAAATCCTCAATATCCTCTTCGCCAATCCATCTCGCCATAGAAAAACCTCCTAAACTTATAATTGGGATATGTTTCACAATTCTTTTACTTGGGATTAATATAGCAAACAAAAAATGATAGGAAACTTGTTTTGTCACTAAAAATCACAACGTTTAGTTCGAGTGATTTCGACAAACACGAAAAAAACACCGGGACAGTTCCGGTGTTTCTTTCATTTGAATCAAGTAACGAAAACGGTGAAATCATCCTCCTCGGTGCGATTTTCACTTTTCATTGGCTATTTTCTTGAACAGCTCTTTTTCCGAGTTGAAAACAAGACTAAGCATTATTTCAATTTTTTCGGAGAACGAACACAGAGCAAGAAAATATAAAATTTTATCCCACTCATTCCATACGCTCTTCTTTTCTACTAGAATGCACTTCCACAAAGCTCCCTTCTCTACTCATTAAGAAGAATTTTATGTCCAGTTGCCCCTTGACACCTCAAGTGTATTAACCCTATAATACACCTATAACAAGTGTATGAACCACTTAATACATACACTTCAAAGGTAGCGAAGGATAGGAGTTGTATCCATGAATGTGAATTTTAATAATCGTGATCCGGTTTATCAGCAAATTGTTCGTTATTTTAAGGAACAGATTGCAATTGGTGAAATTAAGCCGGGCGAGGAAATCCCGTCAAGACGAGAGCTGGCAAATAGGATGAAAGTGAATCCTAACACGGCTCAACGAGCGTACAAGGAAATGGAGGAACAAGGTTTGATTTATACAGAGAAAAATCACCCAAGTAAAATCACAACAGATAACGAGATCTTAGGTCAGGTAAGAACCGAGCTTTTAGTCGAAGCAGTTGATCAGTTTGTGACATCTGTTCGTTCCATAAATGTTCCAGTTGAGGAGCTCCTTGACATGGTAAAGGAAAAGTACACAGAAAACAGTGAGAAGGAGGTTTAAACATGATTGAGGTAAAAGAGATCGAAAAGCGATACGGTCGGAAGAAAATTTTAAAAGGCGTTTCTTTTACGGCGGAAAAGGGTGAAATCACTTGTTTAATTGGCATAAATGGCGTTGGGAAGACAACAATTTTAAAGGCAATCATGGCCCTTACCCCTCTACATAAAGGTCAGATTTTAATCGACGGAAAGCCGATTGATAAGCATTCTTTTGAAAAAATCACTTTTATCCCTGATAGCCTTACGATGCTTCCAAACATGACCATCAATGAGGCCATGGAGTTTATGAAAGACTTCTATACATGCTGGAATCAGAAGCGTGCAAACGAGTTGCTCGGTTTCTTTCGATTAGAACCAAGCAGTCGAATCTCTTCCCTATCAAAAGGAAATACCGCAAAGGTGAATCTGTTACTCGGTTTAGCACTTGATGTCGATTATGTCTTAATGGACGAGCCTTTCTCGGGAATCGATATGTTCAGCCGAGAGGAAATTGCCAATGTATTCACCAGCCATTTGATTGAAAATCGCGGCGTGATCATCACGACACATGAAATCGGTGATATTGAGCATTTGCTTGATAAAGTTGTTCTTTTAGATGACGGCCTGGTGACAAAGGAATTTAGCGCAGAAGCAGCACGTGAAAATGAAGGAAAGTCTGTCATTGACGTGATGAGAGAGGTGTATCAAAAATGAAAAAATACTTGCAGCTCGTGAACTTTGAATTTAATCGAATTGTGAAGCTTTTTACCGTTCTCCTTGGGATCACATTTGTTGCCCAAATGATCGGCGTGGTTGTTCAATCCAGAAGTTATCTGAACTTGGCGAATGAAAAAATGTACAAAGAAATGATGCCACAGGCGGAGTTCCTTGAAAGTTTCGGTCAAATGAGCTTTTTACAAATCGCAAAAAGCTCTTGGTTCTTTGGTCCCATCGCGTTGTGTGTTGCCGGAGTAGCGTTTTATATCTTTTTTATTTGGTATCGTGATTGGATTGGGAAAAACACGTTTATTTACCGACTATTAATGCTCCCAACATCAAGATTGAATATTTTCTTTGCAAAAATTACGACAATTCTCCTCATGACATTTGGTTTTGTCGCTGTTCAACTTATTATGATTCCAATTGAGATCATGGTATTAAAAGCCATGGTTCCGAATGAATTCAGATTGGATATGGGTGTGATGGAAGTTGTCACGATCATTCCTGAATTAACGCTCATTTTTCCAAGTAGCTTCATGCAATTTATCTTCCATTATGGTTTAGGATTGTTGGCGGTCTCTGTTCTCTTTACCGGGATCTTATTTGAAAGAAGTTTCAAGTGGAAAGGAATCCTTGCAGGCCTTCTTTATGGTGCTCTCGCTGTAGTTGTGTTGCTTTTGCCACTCCTTTTACACGAGTTCGTTCTGAATAATTTCTTCTATCCAATTGAATTATTAGTCCTTGAAATCATCATGGGCTTACTTGTATTATCAGCATCTATTTGGGTGAGTGGATTTCTATTAAAGAAAAAGGTCACCGTATAAGGAGTGGGGAAAATGAAAAAATACTGGAAGTTTATGAGCATCCTCGTTGTGATTCTGCTTAGTATTGGGACTTTCTATGTAAAATCTGTTACGTCAGAAGAAAATCATCCAGAGTTTGTGATTGAAACACAAAGTGGTGATGCAAAAGAGATCGAAGCATTGATTTTGGATGGGTATTATTCAGATACATCCACAATGAATTATAAAAGTACGAATGTAAAAATCAGTTCGGAAGGTTCTACATATGAACGTCGTAGCTTTCTCGACCAGATAATTGGCGAGCCGCCGGCAGTGATTAAGGAATACCAGGAAAAGTATCGTACATTTATGCGTGGCAAAGGGACAGACTTGAACTCCTTTTCTGAGACCGATCAGGTTCTAGCTTACGCGGATGTCGATTATAAAACCGATTCGTTCCATTCTCATGATTTCAACTTTCCTATCTCGATTTTAAACAAAGAAGATGCTAGCGTGCAGTCCTTTACAGTGGAGATTCCCGATAGTGAAAACATGGACTATGCTTTTATGGAAGATGTACAGATGATTGAGGATGAGTTATACCTCATCACGAATAACATGATTCGAAGTTCTGAAGGCTCCTATGATGAAAAACATGTTTATACCATTGATTTGAACAATCAAACCATCACGAATGATGAGACTTTTTCTCAGGTTCCAGAAAGACAAGAAGGGAACCATATCGTAGCACACATCATTCGAACAAATCCTACGGAAGCTCATGACCAAATGATTCTTTTAGAAAAGGAGATAAAAGTCATTGAAGATCATGAATCGTCTTACAGAGAAGAAGTGGTGAAACAAGAGGGCATTTCCTATAATTTAGCAACAAAAGAGAAAGAAAGCATCCCTATGTCAGACTTGCCAATCGATAGCGAGCTTAGCTTCTTCGATGGCTCTAGCATTTATTTCATCGGAGTAGAGGGTCAAGAAATCGTCGTCTCTCCGTATCATTTAGCAGACGGCAAAGCTGGTGAAGAGTACAGGCTCCAATTATCAGGTGACGCTGACCATGGATCTGCTCCAATGACAACGATAAAGGACGGGAAACTCTATCTATCTGGACAGCAAATAAATCCAAAATTAAACATGAATGCTACAGATGTCATCGTTGCAGACGTGAAAACTGGGGACATCCTTTTTAAAGGACAAATTACTTTAGACGATTCTGAAGCAAAGAACCAATACGAATTATACCTGCATGAAATACATGTGGAATAGCAGCGGACAAAGGTCTCTACCCGGGCAGACAAGGAGTCTCATGTCCTGCCCTCAGGTAGACCGTTCCCATGTTTCCATGGGAAGAGATTGGTCCTTTCCTTCTAGCAAACGGAGATAAAGGAGCGGGAAAACATGCAAGTTATAGAGGAGGCTGTGGTAAACACAAACTCAGATCAAGCCATAAATCTAGCCATATTGGACCATAGAATGGACGAACAAAAAGTGAATGAGCTCTATAAAGAATATCAGAAGAAGATGCATGGCCTCGCTTTTTCTTTTGTAAAAGATACCTATTTGGCGGAAGACCTTTCCCATGAAATCCTCGTCAAATGCTATCTATCTCGCAAAAAATTTAACGGCAATTGTTCTCTTTATTCGTGGATGTATCGAATTGCGGTCAATCATTGTATTGATTTTTTACGAAAGAAATCCCGTCAGCAAGATTTGCCTCATGACGATATCGGACAGATTCATGCAGATCTGGTCCCTACACCGGAATCTGAGGTTTTAACCATTTGTGAGATGGAAGAACTCAGAAACAAATTACGTCTACTCCCTTCGATGTATGAGGAAGTCCTTACGCTCTACTACTTTAAGGACCAATCCTTGAAAGAAATCGAAACTCATTTAAAAGTAAATCTCTCGACAATAAAAACGAGGCTTTCACGGGCAAAGAAGATGTTGAGAGAGATGTATTAGCAAACAAAAATAGACCCTTAAAAAGGTCTATTTTTTGCTTAAACTATAGCGAAGCTCTTTCCATTTGCATAATAGGCAGATTCCGAAAAGACTGAAAAGGCTACTTCTACCTCGGGTATTCCGAGTGACAGGACCTGTTTGGTCACAATTTGGGCAAATTGGTCCCGGATATCCTGGCCGCGTTCAAACCATTTTACCTCAATGAAAGGGTACCCCGGCACCTCTTTTTGATCAAAAACGAAAGTAGATTGCAAGACTTCAAGCGTAAAGTTGTCTGCTCCGCATGTGCAAAGTTCAGCTAGTTCTTGTACTAGGGGTGTGCTGATGGTTTTGACCTGATTAACGGTAATTCCTCTGATGACTAAATGGGGCATTACGTTACCTCCTTTTCAAAATTAATGGTGAACGACACTTTTGCCGCACTGATGGATTAACACTTTAAAGAGACAAAAGAGTCTGCCACCAGTTTTTTTGTCACCCTTTCACACCCACGCCAAACCGGCTAATCGAATACCGGTCAATTGGAATGGACGTCTCACCATCCATGATCAGTTCTGTTATCAAGGTTCCGATTAAAGGTGAAAGTGTTACACCGCTATGGGTTGCGGCAACATATAAGTTTTCGACACCCGGCACTTTTCCGATAATCGGGAAACCGTCCTCTGGCATGGCTCGAATTCCTGAAAAGGCACGGACAATTTTGGCTTTTTTTAATGAAGGAACATAGTGGAGCGCCATATTGGCTGTCTCCTGAATAACGTCTAGGGTTGTCGAGCGGTCGAATCCCTTCTCTTCCATGGAATAGCCCATGAGGACCTCGCCATTATTCGCCTGTCTTAGCCCGCTTATCGTATGATTCAAGAATGGCTTAAGGGGTTCTGATACCAGGATTTGTCCTCTTAACTGGTTGACAGGAATGTTGATCCCGAGCATTTCCCCTAGTTCTCTAGACCACGTTCCGCCTGCAAGAATCAAGTTTTTACATTCATAGGTTTCTTTGTCTGAAACAACAGTAAACTTTCCATCTTGCTTCTCGATTCCTGTCACTTTATTATAAGTAGAGTAGTTGACACCATTTTTCTTAGCCGCTCTCATATACATATCAACCAGCCGAAACGGGTTGACATTGCCGTCGATTGAACTGTAAGTAGCTCCGACGACCTCAGGGTTCATGGAAGGCTCTTTTTCTAGTACTTCTTCTCTTGATAGCACCTTAATTTTAATCCCAATTTCCCGATATGCCTCCGCAAGCTTCAATGCCTTTTCCCGATCCTCTTCACTGAAAAATGGAGATAAACCGCCTGTCCGTTTGTACTCTACATCCCCGATTTTTTTCGAAAGGTAAGGATAGAGTTCAGCACTGTACATATTAAATTCAGCATACCAGGAGGGTGTTTTGTTATGGACCCACACCCATGCCTGGGTAGAGCCTGATGTTCCAGTCATGGGATATTTTTTATCAAGGACGAGTACCCCTCCTTTGTATCGTTCCGAAAGGTGATAAGCAATCCCGCTACCAACGACTCCTCCCCCAATGACAACCGTTTCAAATCTTGTTTCCATCTATCTCACCTTCCCGTCCTCTAATTCCACCTCATCTAAAACTGATTTCACCGTGGAAAACGATGTGCTGTCAGTCGCTAATGTTTCGAGCTTAATAGGAGATAACGGCATCCGCATTCGAGGCAAGGGAATTTCGTGCAAAGGCTTACCTGTTTCCTCATGAATGACTTTTGCCACAAGACTCGTGCAGATCTTCGCCTGGCAAGGGCCCATGCCGCACCGGGTTAACCTTTTTATATCATCAAAGGTTCTGGCCCCGTTCCCAATGACTTCTTCAATTTCCTCATAGCTTATTTCTTCACAACGACATATGATTGTTGATTTATCCAACCTATTCACCTTCTATTCTCTTGTTCTAAGAGATAAATTGATCCTTCAGTTTTGGATTTGCATAGCGTTCAATATGATGGATTCTCGATTCCCATATATCCTTGTCCTCGAGAATCTCTAATTCTTTAAAAAGGGACCCTCGTATTTGCTGTGCTTCATCGTGGCTGATGGCTTGCAATTTTTCACAGACGCTGATGCCTGCAACCATTCCGGTTAAAAGGATTGCGCCTTGAGAAGTGATGCCTGCCGCATTCCCTGCTAAAAAGGCGTCTTCACGGTCAGTTTGGAAATTGGAATTATATTGCGGGATCCAACCGCCAAGTTTTTCTTGATAACCGAATGAACAGCCAAGCTGATAAAACAAATCAAGGATTGGTGATCTGCCGCCATCTACACAAACGAGGTCGACTTTTTCTGTAAGGACGGTACCGGTGTGCTCGATATCAATTTCCGCAACCTCGCCATTTCCTCTTGCTTCTATTATGGAAGCATTAAGGTAAATGGGAACACCGCTTTGTTGCACCTGCTCGATTTTCACATTGTCACTCGCCTGTACCTCTGGCTGTTCTTCCACGATTCCTTTTACGTTCACTCCGACTGCCATGAGCTGGAGTGCCACATCCATCGCAAAGTCACTGGACCCAATGATGACCGCTTCATTGCCAGGGAGCACAAAATCACGATTGATCAATGTCTGTGCGGCGCCAATTGTCATGATACCGGGCATCGTCCATTTCGGGAAGGCCACCGCGCGTTCGGCTGCACCCGTGGCCATAATCATTTTCTTCGCTTTAACCGGAAATACATTTTCTTCATCGGTGACGCCTACACTTCCATCTGCGTATAAGCCGACGACCCGGTGCTGGAGAAGATAATTAATTGGGTAATCTTCTAATTGGTTTATGAGTTTTTCCGCTAATTCAAACCCGCGTAATGGCCCGTACTCAGAAGGAAGTGGTCGGATGAGTTGGGTTTGCTGGGGAAGCTGGCCGCCTAGTGATGACGATTCGTCTATTAGTATGACTGCCAATCCTCGGGATGCAGTCTCCAATGCAGCTGCAAGTCCTGCGGGACCCGCTCCGATAATGAGAACATCAGTCTCCATTTCCATCCCTCCTTACTTCAGGATCCTCAAGGTTTGGATAGATTTCCATTCCCTCTTCCACCCTTGTCATGCAGGTCCGAACATGATCCTCCCCGTTCACCGTCATATAGCAACTGCAGCATCTGCCGCGGGAGCAAAAAAGACCCCTATCCTGGATGTTCTTTCTGCTGACTCCGAACTTTTTTATATCATTTGCTATAAGGGCCGCCGCAACAGTTTGCTGTTGATAGGCCTGATACGGCTGATCTTTAAAGTAAATTGTGACAGGTTCCTGTAGCTGCTTTCCCAGCACAGGATGATCTTTGATATGCATAAACACACCTTCTTAATTGTTTTTTACTGTTATTTCGATGAGAAGACTTTCCCTACGCCTAGTATTCTTTCGATGATGACCATGAGGATCACGGTGAATATGATCATAATGCTGGATACGGATGTGATGATTGGGTCGTATTGGTATTGCATGTATGTGTAGATGCGCACCGGCAGTGTCACGACATCGGTGCTGACAATGAATAACGCGACTGTTAGGTCATCGAATGAGGTAATGAATGCAAATATCATACCGGCAATGACGCCTGATTTTATGACAGGAAGGGTAATTTGAAAGAATACTTTCAAAGGGCCAGCTCCTAAATTCATGGCGGCTGATTCGATTGATCGGTCAAAGCCTACTAAACTCGCCACAACTAATCGCATAACAAATGGTACGGTTAAAATAATATGCCCGATGACTAAGGCAAGCGGGCTTGCAGCTAAACCAATCCATGAATAGAATTGGAGAAGTGCTACACCAAATACAACAGAAGGGATCAATAGCGGCGATCCTACCAATTGGACAACAGCCGTTTTTCCTTTAAATTCTCGCCTGACAACCGCAAGCGAGGCCAGTGTTCCAATGGCAGTTGCGACAATCGCAGTACCAAAAGCTACAGTCACACTAAGTACAAAAGAAGACATAAATTCCGGATGGTTGATGAGCTCTGTATACCATCTGAGTGTCAATCCTTTCGGCGGGAACACGATGTATTCAGTCGTTGTAAGCGAAGACAACAGGATGACGACAATCGGTGCAAGTAAAAAGACATATACTAAGAAGCAAAAGAAATTAAATATGAACTTTGGCAACCTCTTTTTCTTCATTGAATCGCCACCCCTTTTTCTGACCTGGCAAGTATTTTGCTATAAGCAATAATCGTAACGGTTGCAATAAAGATTAATAGAAAGCCTATTGCTCCTCCATATGGCCAGTTCAGCATAACGGCAACTTGCTCATACGTTAAATAGGACATTACCTTCACCTGCGGACCACCTAGAATAGCTGGTGTAACAAACGAACTTACGCTTAAACTGAATACCATAACAGATCCCGCAAAAATCCCCGGTAATGTTAAAGGTAGCAGAACAGAAAAGAATG
>Ga0180215_1001412_pt1 | contig 26444 bp, 27 predicted proteins | sample eDN3rd37CBELigBY_FD_128871 | JGI IMG/M metagenome (GOLD analysis project Ga0180215, IMG submission 128871) | Enriched backyard soil microbial communities from Emeryville, California, USA - eDNA 3rd pass 37_C BE-Lig BY (version 2) (version 2) | ecosystem: Environmental > Terrestrial > Soil >...
AAAACGAATAGCTGGCGCGGTTTTAACAGATGTGAAAGCTAGGGCAAAGGTTCAAGGAGCCAGTACCATTTCACAGCAATATGCTCGAAACCTTTTTTTATCTCATGAGAAAACATGGTCTCGGAAACTAAAAGAAGCCCTATATACCATTCGTCTAGAAGCGAACTATTCGAAGAAGGAAATATTAGAAGGATATTTAAATACGATATATTACGGGCATGGAACCTATGGGATTGAAGCTGCTAGCCGGTATTATTTCCAAAAAGGAGCAGGTGATTTAACCTTGGCAGAAGCTGCATTGTTAGCAAGCATTCCAAAAGGTCCTAGCAGTTATTCGCCATTTTTAAACTATGAAAATGCGAAAAAGAGACAGGAATTGGTTCTTTCTGAAATGGTAGAGCAAGGAATCATTACAAAAGAGGAAGCAGACCTTGCAAAAAGTGAAAAATTACATTTAGTCGGTAAAGTTAATAATGAAATGATGGACATCGCCCCATATTTCAAGGACGTTGTCTATTCAGAGCTTATTCATTCACTTGGAATTGATGAACGGACCATTACACTAGGTGGCTTACAAATATATACGACTTTAGATCCAAGATTACAAAAAATAGCAGAAGAAAAAATTCAAACAACGATTCCTTCAAGTTCTAAACTTCAAGTTGGGTTTATTGCAATGGATCCAACAACTGGTTATGTGAAGGCATTAGTAGGTGGAAGAGATTATAATGAATCAAGTTTTAACCGGGCTGTTTCTGCCGTTCGGCAACCTGGTTCAACTATGAAACCTATTCTCTATTATGCAGCATTAGAAAAAGGCTTTACACCAACAACGATGTTTAGAAGTGAGGAAACCACTTTCACTTTCGCAGATGGTCGTGATGATTATAAACCACAAAATTTCAATTATGCTTATCCGAATGATGAAATTACAATGCTTCAAGCACTAGCGCTTTCTGATAATATTTATGCGGTAAAAACCCATCTATATTTAGGAATGGATGCATTAGCTGATTATGCGAAAAAGTTCGGTATCTTATCACCACAAACAGAAGTCCCGTCTCTTGCATTAGGTTCTTCTGGTGTAAAGCTCGTTGAGATGGCTAATGCTTATAGTTATTTTGCAAATGGCGGAAAGTATGTCGAACCCGTTTATATTACGAAAGTGGTAAACAGAAATGGTGAAGTCATTTATGAACACCAATCTCAATCGGTTCAAGTACTCGACCCAGACGTAACTTTTGTGATGAGCCATATGTTAACAGGAATTTTTGATCCTAATTTAAATGGGTATGCCAATGTTACTGGAAGTACAGTTCTTTCAAAATTAACTCGAACTTATGCTGGAAAGTCAGGTTCGACGGATACGGATGCGTGGATGATCGGGTATACACCAGAGTTAGTATCTGCCGTATGGACTGGTTATGATAAAGATCAAAAGATAAAGACCGCAAAAGAAAGAGGCTATTCCAAGCATATTTGGGCTGATTTTATGGAAGAAGCATTGAAAGATGCACCAGTCTACTCTTTTAAGCCTACAGAGGGAGTCGTTGGTGTCCTGATTAATCCAGAAACAGGGTTGCTTGCGACAGATGAATGCCCTATACAACGATTTACGTATTTTATTAAAGGAACAGAGCCGACAGAATACTGCAGTGAGCATGGAGGTAGTGGAGCAAGCAGAAAAAATGATAATGGCGAGAATAAGGAAAATCGTCTTCCTGATATGACAGAGAAAGAAACTCCTTGGTACAGGAAACTTTTTAATTGGTTGAATTAGATTATGGAATTATGGGTGCGGGGTGCGGAGGCTCCTTTGGACATCTGATTGAGATTCTTTACGAAATTGTCTTTTGGACACGCCTCACTCTTACACTACACAAGAAATCATATTCCAAAGAAAAGGCAAGTGGTGCACGAGACTCCACTTGCCTTTTCGCTTGCCTTATTTTTATAACTCGTTTATTCAACACCTAGATCCTGTTTAAGCTTTTCACTAGAATTATTCCAAATATCAATATTATGTTCTTTTAGAAAATTAGCGAGTACTTTTTTCGAGGAATCATCCATATGGTCAACAATTATATGGCCCTTTAATGATTTGTCCATCCGATTGACGTGCTCTGGTAATGATTTATAGCCTCTTCGAATTGAACGGTCTACCGTCAATTCACAAGCTGTAACGCCGTGGTAATATGGACCAGCTTCGTTTCGCTCAATGGTAACCCATACGAGCCAATATGGCTTCCCATTTGGAACTTCTTCCTTCGATTTTAGAAATTTTATTCCCCTCTCTACTTTGCTTCTCGCATGCATGGCTCCAATATCTACAAAAGCCGTCTTTTCTTCTACATCTACAAATACAGGGGAGACGTTTTCCAAATTTAAAGTACCTACTCCAAAACCTTTATGCCCGTCTGTTGGGTCATTTTTAATAATGTTGAACTGAATGCTTTTTTTCTCTGTTTTTCCTTGTTTTTCTTCTTCCATAGTAATTCAACTCCTTTAACAATATGGAAAAGAAAAGTCTCATTAAACTTTTTATCCTATTAGATTATAAATCATACTTAATAATTCATAGATCCAATTGATTCCAAACTCCATATACGGTCTAAGTGTTACGTTATAAAGTGGATCGACTAACACTAAGACAAGAAAAATAATCGAACCATATACTTCAAATTGACCTAGTTTGGAACGAGTTTGGTTATCTACTAAGTCTTGAATAATGCGAAATCCATCAAGTGGAGGTAGTGGTATTAAATTAAATACTGTTAAAATAGCGTTTAGCCAAATAAATATATTAAAGAATTCATTGATAAACTCTGTTCCTACATTTACACCAGCAAATTTAATAATAATCACTTGGAGAATAACCCCGATTATCGCTAACAGCAGATTGCTCAAAGGACCTGCTAACGAAATTAATACCCCTCCCAATCGAGGGTTTCTTAGTCGAAATCGATTAACCGGAACAGGTCTTGCCCACCCGAATCCCGCTAGTAAGATTAATAGTGTTCCAATTGGATCTAAGTGAACAAGTGGGTTTAATGTTAGGCGACCTTCATTTTTTGCAGTTGGGTCTCCCATTTTATATGCAACAAAGGCGTGGGCGAATTCATGCACAGTAAAAGCAATAACAAGGGTAATGATAACAAAAGGAAGATCTTCTAATCTAAAAGCTAAAAAACTAAAAATACCTTCAAGAAAGTCCATTGCAACGCTCCTTTAAATACGATATTTATTATCTTTATCTTAATTGTTGAATGAGTCCCTGTCTAGAATCAGTATCTGGAGATTCACTTTTTTAACCTCATATCAGTTTGTTTCACTCTAGTGTTTAGCTATAATAAAACTATATTATTCAATAGAAATGAGGGATGAACATGCCATATGTAACAGTAAAAATGTTAGAAGGTCGTACTGACGAGCAGAAAAAAGCATTAGTTGAAAAAGTAACTGAAGCCGTTGTTGAAACAACTGGAGCATCTCGAGAAAAGGTCGTTGTTTTTATTGAAGAAATGCCAAAATCACACTACGCAGTCGGCGGAAAACGTTTAAGTGATGAATAAAACTAAAAGCCATCATTAAGGGAAACCTTAGTCGATGGCTTTCATTTGTTTTGGCAAGTTTTCTCTATTAATCTAAAAATTCTTTTAGTGCTGCAATATATTTAAAAGCTTCTTCAATTTCATCCTTTGAATAATTTTGGCTACCTTTTACTTGTGCAATTTTTTCATAGACTTCTTCTTTCGTGAGTTCTTCAAAGTAAAGAATTGTTGAAACAAGCTCTAGGAATCGGGCACTTTGATCATTCATACTGTTTAAGCATTCATCTAAATGGGGCTTGTACACCTTTTGTTTAAACATTTGTACGAATTCATGACCACTTTCAGTTAACGTATAACGGTATTGGTAATATCCGTTCTTCTTTTCCTTAACTTCCTCTACAAAGCCCATATTAACAAGCTCCTCTAATTGGAGGGTTAACTCTTCAGAATAGGGTCCATAAAAATGAAACTGAAATTTCTCTTGATATGGAAAAGATAGCTTCTTGGCAATATAAATCATTTTTTGGAATTTCTTTCTTCCGATTATTTCTCCCGACGATTGCAGAGCATATAATAACTTCGCATGTTCCAAAAGCATAACGTGATCTCTCCTACTTTAAGCATTCAAATTATATAAAGTTTTGCATGGAAAAGTAAATATTATTTTCGCAATTCCAAGATTTGGCGAATCTGTCTTTTAATGTTCTTTTTCGAGGATTCATCATACAAAACGTCTGCTGGAAAATATAATTTATGGTCCGTTCTTCTTTTTCCACTTATCGCTTCGACGATCTCAGATTCACGTGATAGTTCTCGAATTTCTCCATTTGCCATCAATAAATGGATCGGGAGTCGTTCTCCTTCTTCACCTGGACGATAAAAGTCATATGGTAAATCAGATGAAGAATCAAGAACTAAATAATAGTCAGGATCAATCCCTGCTTTTTTAAATAATTGAGTGAGCTCAATGTATTTTTTATATTCTTTCGCAGGGTCAAATTCCACATATTTAAAGAGATGACGATTCATAAACCGTTTAGCCAAATCACTTAAAATCGTGTCATCTTCATCTTGCCAGACTTGAAAGTAATAAGAAACAATACCTTCATCTAAATTTAAATAATCTTCTAAAGACACTTGATTCTTAAATAAAGAATAAAAATGTCGTGGTTCATGCTTGAATTGATAAAACTGTTCATACAATTCTTTTGCCCGATGTAAAATTTTAGTTAAAATAACCTCGGCGCTTCTTGAAACAGGATGAAAATAAACTTGCCAATACATTTGATATCGGCTCATAATGTAATCTTCTACAGCATGCATTCCACTTTTTTTAATGACGGCTTGATCCCCATGAGGTCTCATGACACGTAAAATTCTTTCCATATCAAAGTGTCCGTAACTCACACCTGTAAAATAAGCATCTCTTAATAAGTAATCCATCCGGTCTGCATCAATTTGGCTGGAAATAAGACTTACTACTAGTTTCTTCTCAGAAGTTTTAGCAATGACTTCTGCTACGCTAGTTGGAAATGATGGGTGTACTTTGGAGAGTATGGCGTTTACTTCTGTGTTGCCTAAAATAATTTTTTGAGTGAATTGTTCATGGTCCAGTTGAAAGACTTTTTCAAAGGAGTGTGAAAATGGACCGTGCCCTAAATCATGAAGTAGTGCCGCACATAATGTTAAAAGGCGATCTTCTTCATTCCAATCAGATCTACCTTTAAACACATCATCGACAATTCTTCGCACAATCTCGTAAACACCTAATGAGTGGTTAAACCGGCTATGCTCAGCCCCGTGAAACGTTAAATAGGTGGTTCCAAGTTGTTTAATTCGTCGTAACCGCTGAAATTCTTTTGTCCCAATTAAGTCCCAAATTACACGATCCCGAACATGTACATATCGATGAACTGGATCCTTAAAAACTTTTTCTTCTCTTAATTTTTCCGTTCCGTAAGTCATGGTTTAAACCTCTTCCTACCTATCATGTTTCCATTATACTGATATTCTTTTCTAGTTTCATCAAAAATTGGATGAATTATTTCTTTATTGTTTTGAAAAAATATGAGTAAAAAAGAACAAAGAACCATTTTTTTGGAAAAATCTACTTTTTTCTATTCATTTTTAGCTATAAACTATTATCCTTTTATCTCTTAATGTATAAAGATTAAAAAAACTGTCCATCATAGTGATAAACCTATTAATTAATACCTTTAGTATAGGAGTGAGATTATGAAAGTTCGTCAAGATGCATGGACAGAAGAAAACGATTTACTATTAGCCGAAACCGTCCTTCGCCATGTTCGAGAAGGAAGTACACAGTTAAATGCTTTCGAAGAAGTTGGCGATAAATTAAATCGAACAAGCGCTGCCTGTGGATTTCGTTGGAATGCAGTTGTTCGCCATCAATATGAGAAAGCATTACAATTAGCGAAAAAACAAAGAAAGCAGAGACAGAGATTGTTAGGAAAAGATCATGGTGGAAAGAAAAAGCTTTTATATCAACCACCAATGCCGTCAGTTACTGACTTAGAACTAGGCAGTGAAACATTGCCACTTGTTGATTCAAAAATGGCAACTGATTCAACTCTTAGTCTAGGAAGTAATGAGGCTTCGATGGAAAACCAAGCCTCTAGTACTCAAAGTTCATCTAAAACTGCGATGGGCATGGGAGCTAGCCAATTAACAATGGATCAAGTTATTCATTTCTTACAAAACTTAAATCAATCTAATTTCCAAGCTACTATTTATAAAAGCGAGAATGAAAGATTAAAGCGGGAAATTGCGGATTTAAGAAAAGAAAAAGCAGAGTTAGAGAAAAAAGTAGAAGAACTAGAGAAAAATACAACGACAATGCAAGAAGATTACGAGACATTAGTTAAGATTATGAATAGGGCAAGAAAGCTTGTCTTATTCGAGGAAGAGGAAAAACCATCAACTACATTTAAGATGGATCGAAATGGTAATTTAGAGAAAATTGCAGAATAAAAAGCTTAGGTTTTAGATGCATTTTTTAATAATGGCCTTATAGCCTAACGCTTAAATTTCATATGTAAGCGTGATTTTGTATGCATTTCGCCATTCTTAAAGAAAAATTGGTTTGGCAACAACTTTTGAGGACAAGGAACTCATTACCTTGTCCTCATTAATTTTTAGAAACTCTTGGTTTCATATGTAATAAAAAAGGGTCCGCATTCGGAAACCTTTTCTCATTACAGCCATTTTTCATTTCTGCTTACAACTCGGTTGTAATAATGGGCATATAAATCAATTTCTTCTCCTTGAAGTTCACTATTGTAAAATTTCCCGTTACTCACTTTTTGTAAAACTTGTAAAAAGCGAAGGGTACATTCTTGAACCGTTAGATTTCTTTGAAGGAGTTCAGACAGTGATGCCATCACTTCTGGCTTAATTTTTGGGTATTCAAATTTGGTAAGTTCATTTTGAAGAGAAATTTCATAGAATTTCCGTATCACTTCAGCACGCTCACTACCGCTACCTGTAACACATAAATAAATTTGAACGGCGACACCTTTTTTTACCCGACGCTGAGAAATCCCAGCAAACTTTTTCCCATCAATACTTAAATCATAGCTTCCAGGGCAATAGGAGTTAACAATTTCATATGCTTCTATTTTATCAGTAAGGTCCCTAAACATTAATTTCACAAACTCATACATGGCATCATATCCACGATTAATTTCAATGGATTTCTCATTTTCAGGGAAAACAAGCGTTAAGTTTAAGACGCCTTCATCAAGCATAACGGCAAGTCCACCAGATGTTCGAACAATGTATTGATAGTTTTCCTTTTTCAGCCATTCTAGTCCTTCTTCTAGGTGTGGGAGTCTTGAATCTTGGATACCAAGAATTACTGAATTATGGTGAACCCAAGTCCTTGCTACAGCAGGTGATTTACCTGTACCGACTACCTCACATAATGTATCATCAATCGCAAATGACTGAAGGGGATGAAACTCTGGTCCGTGGGTAGACTGGTCAATAATTCGCCATTCTGGTTGATTCAGAAGAGAGAGTTCTTCTTTCATGAAAGTTACTCCTTTAATCTATTTATTTTGAATCGACACAGTTTAGTTAAAATCTATGCCCTTATCCTATGTATGAAAAGGCTACCTAGAGAATAAGGCAGCCTTTTATTTAATTCCATATAAATTTTATACCATTTTCGATTCAAAAAACGAGGTTTATGATTTAAATTGCTTACATTAAGCTTTGTGCTGCTGTAATTAAGGCAAGTTTATAAACATCTTCCTCATTACATCCACGAGATAAATCATTAACTGGAGCATTTAAGCCTTGTAAAATCGGACCAACTGCTTCAAATTTTCCTAAACGTTGAGCAATTTTATAACCGATGTTACCTGCTTCAAGGCTTGGGAATACAAATACATTCGCATCCCCTTTAATCACAGATCCTGGTGCTTTCTTTTCAGCAACAGATGGTACAAATGCCGCGTCAAATTGGAATTCACCATCTACAACTAATTCTGGATCTAATTCTTTTGCAATTTTAACCGCTTCGATTACTTTTTCTGTTTCAGGAGATTTTGCAGATCCTTTTGTAGAGAAGCTTAATAATGCTACACGTGGGTCGATATCAAACATTTTTGCTGTTTTTGCACTTTCAACAGCTACTTCCCCTAATCCTTGAGCATCTAGCGTAATATTGATTGCGCAGTCTGCAAATACATATCTTTCATCATCGCGAACCATAATGAACGCACCAGATGTACGGTTAACACCAGGTTTTGTTTTAATAATTTGTAATGCAGGTCTTACTGTATCTGCAGTAGAGTGTGCTGCTCCACTAACTAAACCGTCCGCTTTATGTACATATACAAGCATTGTTCCGAAATAGTTTTCATCTAAAAGAAGTTTGCGTGCTTGTTCTTCAGTTGCTTTCCCTTTACGACGCTCCACAAATTTTTCAACTAGTAAATCAAATTCTGGATAGTTATGAGGATCTAGTATTTCGATACCGTCAACGGAAACACCTAATTCTTTAGCTTTTTGTTCCACTTCAGAAACGTTTCCTACTAAAATAGGCTTTAAAATATTTTCACTAGCAAGACGAGATGCTGCTTTAACAATTCGCTCATCCAATCCTTCTGGAAAAACGATTTTTAAGTCTTTACCAGTAACTTTTTCTTTAAGAATAGAAAAAAGATCCATAATATGTTCCTCCTTACATTTATCAATTTAAGAATACTATTTGTGAAAAATAATGCAAGCCTTCCTGACAAATTGTTAAATTTCACACAAACATTTTTTGTCAAGAAAAAAGTTCATTTCCAAAGTCTTAAAACATTTTATAGTTTTTACCATTTAATCATTTATATCCGTAAAGATTCTCAATTATCTCTTTCATTTTTGTAATACGAAAAGAGTCCTGACATATATATAGAATTGATTAGAACATTTAATGCCTATTTTAGGTAGTTTGCTCAAAACTCTGAACTTTATCCAACCATTCCACATACATTATGGATTAGAGTCCAGTCTTTTTTCGGAATGGGGGGAAGGTATTGGCGGTTATTCCTTACACTGAAGAGGATGTTAAGTTATTGGCCCGATTAATGCGGGCTGAAGCAGAAGGTGATGGGGACCTTGGAATGCTTATGGTTGGAAATGTCGGTGTCAATCGAGTTCGAGGAGATTGTTTAGACTTTAAAAACATCCGGAACATCAGACAAATGATCTACCAACGGCCAGGAGGATTTGAAGCAACTCAAAAAGGGTACTTTTATCAAGCACCTCGAGCAAATGAAATACGATTAGCTAGAAAAGTCATCAAAGGCGAGCGATTTCATCCGGCTTCGAACTCTCTATGGTTCTTTATGCCACAAGGTAATTGCCCTGCACAATGGTTTAATCAGTGGAATGCAGGCAGATATAAATCTCATTGTTTTTATTCCCCTACTCAAGCTGATTGTCCAACTGTCTTCTAAATTAGAAAAAGAGTGAAGAAAAAACATCAATGAGGAGGATTTACATGAGTAATAATCAATCAGGATTTACAAATCCATACTATCCTTTCTATCGACAAAATGGGCAAGGATTTCAAATGACTCAAGGTGCTACAGGTGGTTTCCAAACAGCTCAACCTGGAGGTGGCGCTGGATTTCAAACGATGCCAACAGGGTTTCCACAAGGGTTCGGTTTCCCACAAACTCAAATCCCTACCACTACTCCAGCACAAGTTAACCCAGCCCAATTCGTACCTGGTATGTTGCCATTAGAGCAATCATATATTGAAAATATTTTACGATTAAATAAAGGAAAATTAGCAACTGTTTACATGGCTTTTGAAGGTAGTACGGAATGGAACTCCAAAATATTTAAAGGAATTATTGAAGCAGCAGGTCGTGACCATTTAATTTTAAGTGATCCAGAGACTGGTTACAGATACTTACTTCCAATGGTTTACTTTAATTATGCTGTATTTGATGAAGAACTCGAGTATGAGTATCCATTCGGAAACGCTCCGATGACCACTTATTCACCAAGATAACAAGAAAGCCTAGGTCGAATAGGGAAAGATAAAAAAACCCGATCAATCAAGATTGTCGGGTTTTCTTCATTATTAAAACCATTTAGTTGCAAAAATCATGATTAGAACCCATGCAACTAGGAATGTAACTCCACCGGTTGGAGTAATTGCACCAAATACTTTGATTCCTGTTGTACTTAAAATAAATAAGCTTCCTGAGAAAATAATAATTCCGATAAACATCAACCAGCCTGACCAATTCAATAAAGAACTATTAGGGAAAAACTTGTTCAACACGCCAATAACAAGTAACCCTACGGCATGGAACATTTGATATTGAACCGCTGTTTGCCACGTTTCCATGTATTTGGGATCAATTCTCGCTTCCATTACATGTGCACCAAAAGCCCCTAATGCTACTGATAGAAAACCATTTAATGCTCCTAAAAATAGAAAAATATTCATTTTGATATCTCCTTTTATATACTACTTATCAATTTTTGTATGTAAAAACTTAAAAATCAAAAATTGAGTCACCATTTGAACCGTCATCGCTCTCTAATTTCTTTTCCCCTAAAGAAGTGATAGGAGAAGACGTAGAAATCGGCTTCACACTAGTTACAAATGTTGCTGGCTGAGTGTCCTGACTAAAAGTGGTTGGGCTAGTTGAAGACTCATCAAGAATAACCTCACACAATGTTTTAATTGCTTGAACATGTTCTCGAATCTTAGTTTCTCGATTTTCTCCTCTAGCATCTCTCAATTTCTCTTCAATTTTCTTCAAAATCATATCATATGAAATTTGCATTTAATCACCTTTTCTAGTACTATATTTTGAAAATTTTATTAAACTTTCTATATTTTACTTCAAAATTTTTATCAAAGCGAATTAAAGCTCCTTATGTACAATTTTTTCAAAAAGATTGTTACACTATATAGTGGCCCATATCTTCATTGACAGGGCCCTTTCATTAGAGCAAACCATACATACGAATCTAACTAAAATAAGGAGGAATCATAATGAATCAATATCCGAAATGGATCGATATAAAAGAGGAAGAACTATGGCTTACCGAAGATGATCGTGATTTTCTGAAAGTCAGTTATAAATTAAAAAACATTATATACTCTGAGAACTCAAAATTTCAAAATGTCATGATTGTTGATTCCTATGACTTTGGAAGAATGCTCGTACTTGATGGTGTTGTTCAAACGACAGCGCTAGATGGACATATTTATAATGAAATGATTACACATGTGCCACTTCAATTGCACCCCAATCCAAAAAAAGTACTCATTATTGGTGGAGGCGACTGTGGAGCCGCTCGTGAAGTAACAAAATATAAAAATATCGAACAAATTGATATGGTTGAAATTGACGAATTAGTTGTAAAAGCTTCTAAAAATCATCTTCAAGAAGTATCAGGGAATCTAGAAGATTCTCGAGTGAATTTTATATATGCGGATGGTATTGAATTTTGTAAAGAAAAAAGTAATGAATATGATGTGATCATAGTAGATTCTTCAGACCCTGTCGGACCAGCTGAGGCACTTTTTGAACACTCTTTTTACAAGAGTATCCATCAAGCCTTAAAAGAAGATGGTATCATGGTTTGCCAAAGTCAATCCCCAATTTTCCATCAAGACATTATGCTACAGACTAGAAATTATATACAAAATATCTTTACATATGCGAACACATATTTTGCATGTGTTCCTACATACCCAGGTGGTTTATGGAGCTTTACTATTGGATCTAAACAATATCCAATCGATCCAAGTAAGGCAAGAAATGTAAGCGTTACGACAAAATACTTTAATTTAGATCTATTAAAAGGTTCATTTATCCTTCCACAATTTATGAATGATTTATTCTCAAAATAAAACAGAAAAATTTTTTAGAGGTTTCTCGCTCACTTGAGCAACCTCTTTTTATTTGTTCCACTTACTTTAATAATTACTTTGTGATTTTGAAAAATCCTCTTGAAACGGTTTATGAAATCGCTTACAATAATACTACTGTTTTTGTATAATTGTTAATATTTTTTGAAGGTTGGATGTCTATGAATGCCTTAAAACAAAAAACTATTATTAACCAATTCTATAAAACTCGAATTGAAAATGACCAGAATAAATATTTACATCCCGTATATCAGTTAGAACAGAAATTATTAACAGCTATTGAACAAGGAAATTCCCGTGTGGCTCTTTCTACATTGAAAGAACTAAATCAGTTAGAAGATAAATTAAAAAATGGAAATATTCGTACTTTAAGAAATTCCTTAATTAGCTCATGCACACTTTTTTCTCGTGCCACTATAAAAGGTGGTGTTCATCCAGATATTGCTTTCCAATTATGTCAATCGTTCATTGAAGAAATCGAACGTAAAGAGACCGAGAGCGAATTAAGAATGTTAGAAGCGGAAATGGTTCACGCCTTTATCCAAACTCTAACTCATAAGCAAGAAATAACGTATACAGGCATTGTAAATAAAGCGATTACTTACATACACGAAAACATATTACAAGAATTATCATTGGACAAAATAGCGAGTGAGCTTTACGTAAACCCGAGCTATCTATCGAATATCTTTAAAAAAGAGACCGGAATTACCATTACTGAATATATTAATCGCAAGCGAATTGAAGAGTCGAAATACTTTTTGCTTCATTCCGATCTTTCAATTTCAGAAATTGCCATTCTATTCCATTTTTGCAATCAAAGTTATTACACACTTTTATTTAAAAAAATTACCGATCTCACTCCTCGAAAATTTAGAGAGATTGAAACAGAAAGAATTTTTTCTGAACCATCGTACCCTCAATTTATTTGAAAAAATTGGAAATTAAATTTTGTATAATAAATTTATTACTGTTATAATACTTTTAGATTCTCCTAATTCGGAGTGAATTACTTGGTTTTTATTACAGGAGGGTAACGATAATGACATTGAAAAAAACCTTAACATTAGCAGGTTCAGATACTAGTGGTGGCGCGGGAATTCAAGCCGATTTAAAAACATTCCAAGAACATGGAACATATGGTATGACTGCCTTAACAACTATTGTTACAATGGATCCAAAAGAGTCTTGGAAACATAATGTTTTTCCAGTTGCGACAAGTACAGTAGAAGCACAACTTGAATGCGCCTTTTCAGTTGGAATAGATGCAATGAAAACAGGAATGCTCGGCTCAGTTGAAATTGTTGAACTGGGTGCAAAATATATTGACCAAAGCGGATTAAAAAATGTGGTCATTGACCCTGTTATGGTATGTAAAGGAGAAGATGAAGTCCTACTACCAGAGACCGTTGATGCAGCTCGTGAACTCCTAATACCTAGAGCACTTGTTACAACTCCTAATTTATTTGAGGCATGGCAATTATCAAAACTTGGACCAATTAAAACAATAGAGGATATGAAGAAAGCCGCTGAAAAAATTTATGACCTTGGCGCGAAAAACGTGGTTATCAAGGGCGGTAAACAATTAAAACACGATAAAGCAGTAGATCTTCTCTTTGATGGAAAAGAATTTACTTTACTTGAGACTGAAAAAATAGATACGACTTATAATCATGGTGCTGGTTGTACGTTTGCAGCGGCAATTACAGCTAATCTTGCCAATGGTGAGTCTGTATTTGACGCTGTAGTCAATGCAAAACGTTTCGTCGCATCCGCTATTAAACATGGTTGGAAATTAAATGAATACGTTGGTCCTGTTATGCATGGAGCACTTAAGAACTTCAGACAGGATTCACCTGAGGTTACCATTACAAAAGCTTAAAATCACTTACTGCCCTAAAACCAATTAGGGCAGTTTTCTTTTCCTTGATACAAACTATCACTTTGCAAAAATTTTTTGTAAAATATATGATAAGAGAATTATAGGAGGCGTTATTGGTGCAACCGATCAATACTCATAAAGTACAAGAAGTATTAAACGAATTTTCCAACGTTGAACTCTACATTCATCTTGAGACAACAAATGGTGCATATGCGACACATAATAATTCTTCTTTTTTCAATGCTGGAGCATTTATCCGTAATGCCAAAATAAAGTATGAGATTGGAAAAATTGTAGGAGATGGACCTTATCGTGTTGGACTTAAAATGGAGCATGGTTGGGTTTATGGTGAAGGCTTAACCCATTTTGAACTTGATGAAAAAGGTCGCTTAATTATGGCAGGCCATGACCATGAAGGTCGAGTTGCCATTTGCTTTGAATTAAGCAAAACTCCATTTTAAATGAGAGATGCACTGAAAGGAGATTTTGACGATGATTGAAAAAGAAAGACATGTACTTGTTGTGTTTCCACATCCTGATGATGAGGCATTCGGCGTGTCAGGTACGATTTCTTCTTATATAAATAACGGCACTCCGTTAACTTATGCATGTTTAACACTTGGTGAAATGGGAAGAAACATGGGAAACCCACCGTTTACAAATCGTGAAGAACTTCCTATAATCAGAAAAAAAGAATTACAAGAAGCCGCTAAAGCAATGGGAATCAAAGATTTACGCATGCTTGGATACCATGATAAAACGGTTGAATTTGAAGACGAAGAAAAGTTAGCGGATGTTTTCTCAGGGTTAATTGATGAGCTAAACCCTTCTTTAATTATCACTTTTTATCCAGGCTATTCCGTTCACCCAGACCATGAAGCAACAGGACGTGCTGTTGTTCGTGCGGTAGGTCGCTTGCCAAAAGATGAACGACCAAAATTACATTGTGTGGCGTTTTCCAATAACTGTGAGGAGGAGCTTGGTAAACCGGATGTTATCCATGATATATCTGCTTTTTCTGAACAAAAACTTGGAGCTATTCGTGCACATAAATCGCAAACAGGTCTTTTTTATGAAAGTTTGAAAAAAGGAATTGAATCAAAAGATCAAAAATCCTTAGAATGGATTCAATACGAAAGATTTTGGACGTACAAGTGGGAAAAATAAATACTTTAGAAAATAGAGTTTATTCTTTCTTGAATAGCTCTATTTTATAAATAGGGGAGAGAGAAAATGACTAAAATTGAACTCCGTGAGTTAACTACTCAAGATGGATTAGATGTTTTTGAAATGGTTCAAGAGCTAGGAGAAGGGGCAAATGGTTTTATGAACAGCCTTTACGCTAGTAATTTTGAAGAATTTCAGGAAAAACTAGTCAAAAACCACAATACTGCAAACGGAATTGGGCTACTTCCAGGCATGGTGCCACAAACGATTTACTGGCTTTATGTTGACGGTGTGCCCGTGGGATATGGGAAGTTCAGACATTATTTAACTGACGCACTACTAGAACATGGCGGACACATCGGTTATTGTATTCGACCATCGGAGCGAAAGAAAGGCTATGCAACACAGTTATTAAAAGAGATTTTAGTTCAGGCGAAGGAAAAAGGGCTTGATAAAGTTTTATTAACTTGCGATGAAACCAATAACGGTTCAAGGAAAGTAATTGAAAATAATCATGGCGTATTAACGAATATAAAAAACGGTAGTTGTTATTATTGGATTGAATTATAAATGTATTTTTAGATGAGTCTCAAGTCTCTTGTCTTTCAATTTAATCGAATGCATTTCATTTTTTAAAAGTAGAATAAAAATTAAGGCTAGTCATGAATGATTCATGAGCTAGCCTTTTTTTATAGTCCTCTTTTTAAAGAGATTTTGATTAATTTATCATCTTCAGGTCTTGGAGTACCTCTTCCGTCTGTATTATTTGTAATAAAATATAGATCTCCATCAAAAATAAATACATCACGAATTCGCCCAAAATTAGAGATGATTTGTTCATAAGTTTTATTTTGAATATTAAATGCTAAAACACCTTCACCTCTTAATTGAGCCGCATAAAGAATTCCATCGGCAAAACTTAATCCTGACGGTGCCCAAGTTGTGGTTCCAGAATGAAAAAGAGGAGTTTCCATCCCTTCATTCGTCTCATCCCCTTGAATAACTGGCCAACCATAATTTGCACCAGGCTTTATGACATTGATTTCATCATGTGCACTTTGACCGTGCTCTGAACTAAAAAGTGTCCCATCTTCACTCCAAACAAGACCTTGTGGGTTCCGGTGTCCATAACTATAAATAGGGGAATCTTGAAATGGATTATCAGAAGGAATTGTACCGTCCAAATTTATTCGTAATATCTTTCCACCTAATGAGTTTAAATCTTGAGCAATATTAGGATTTGCCGCATCTCCTATTGTGATATACAACTTTCCATCTGGTCCAATTTTAATTCTTCCCCCGTGATGGACATTTCCACTTGGTATTTGGTCGACCAACACATTCTCTTCATGCCAACCGTCCGATTCTTTTCGTAACTCTACCACTCTGTTAAATATTCTATTTCCACTTTCATATGTGTAATAAGCAATCGCTGTATTAGGCTTATTGGGTTGAAGAACGAAGCCAAGCAGTCCTGCTTCCGCTCGGTCAGCCAATGGCATTTTTAAAAAGACCTGTTCTCTCGTTATTTTTCCATTTTTAATTTTCGCAATGGTACCCTCACGCTCACTAATATAAAAGTTTTGACCATCATAGGCAATTGACCACGGAATTTGTAGACCAGTGGCAACTACTTCATATCCATCTGTAATCGCTGGCTCGCCATCTTCATTATGATTCGGTTGTTCTGACTCTTGGCTAGCTCCATCAAAACAAGCTGCTAAAACGACACTAATCACTACCATTAGAAAAACAATTTTCAGCCTCATAAACTCAATCCTCTCATAGAAACAATAACTATTCTATATTTTCAGAAAAAACAAAGCTTTTTATACATGTAAAATGAAAATAGCTTAGTTTTCCATCTGGATAGAGTCTTTATTATTATCAGTTAAATCATTCATCATCATTATTTCTTCAAAATGGTTTATCTCTACCATTTCGAGATCAAGTAGCGATTCACCGTATAGATGGTTAATAAAAATTTGAGCTACCATTTTGTCTCTTAATGTTTGTACTCTACATATCGCGTGAACAGCTAAATGGAGCTCTACCATTGCATTTGCAATTCGTTTCGCGTGATAGGATTGCACATACTCATGTTGCGTTTCGAGATTATTAATCGCTTCTTTTAGATTCAATATCTTCGTTTGAATAAGTTGTTTATATTGATAGTCAAAATCAGATTGATGCAACTCACTCTCTATTTTGTTAAAAAAGAGCTGATGAACTTTATATTTTTTTATAAGTCTTAAAACTTCTAAACCTAAAATATTGGCCGTTCCTTCCCAGACTGTTAATACTTGAGCATCCCGCAGTAATCTTGGTGTAACAAAGTCCTCAATATAACCATTCCCTCCATGCATCTCAATCGCTTCATGAGAAAATTGAATGGCTTCGTCTGCAGTTTTCGCTTTCAGTAGTGCGATATTTAAACGATTAAGAGCCATTTGGTCGGAAGTAGCAAACTCACCGTTTTCCATTACATAATCAAATAGCTCAATAGATTCAAATAATGCCGATAACTGGACTTCAAATATCGCCTGCATTTGTGCTAATGTCGTTTTCACCATCGGATAATCAATAATTTTATGTCCGAAAGCCTCACGTTTATTAGCGTATTCTAATGACTCTTTTAAAGCCCTTTTCATAATTCCGACGGATGCCACAGCATTACAAACTCTTGATAGATTTAATGCTTCCATCATATAATAGAATCCTTTTTCCGCATCTCCTAAAAGATAGCTTATCGCTCCGTCAAATACAATTTCTGCAGATGGAACAGCCCTTACTCCTAGTTTATCTTTTAATCTCCTAACACGGATACCGTTTAGACTACCATCCTCTTTCCGCCATGGAACTAAAAATAAGCTTAAGCCTTTAGTTCCTTTTATATTTCCATCTATTCTTGCTAGAACTGCTGCGACTCCACATTGACCAGCATTGGAAGCGAAATACTTTTCTCCATATAAGGTATAATGTTCTCCATTCTTCACCGCTTTTACAACATTAGCTCCTACATCAGATCCACCTTGCCGCTCCGTTAAAAACGTCGCCCCTTCATACAACTCAACTTCCCCAGTTGACAGCACATGAGGGAGAAATCTTTCTTTAAGCTCATCATCTGCATATTTATCAATTAAATAAGCCACAGCCATCGTCAACGTTACTGGACAGTAAAAGCCAGGTTCAACTTGGCTTAATAAATAACCTTGAGCATAGCTATATACATAATTTCCTTTTTGACCTAGTTTTGGGATTTCTTTATGTACATATGCTACAATCCCTGTTTGATACGTATCCCGTACTGTTTTGGAATAACCATCATTAACCCATATTTCATTAATTTCTTCTCCATATTTGTTATATTTGATTAATTTAGGCTGACCATCTCGGTCTGTATAAGCTGCGCGGACATCAAATTCTCTGTAGCATTTCTCATAAAATTTCTCAAGATTACTAATGGCATATTCGTATAACTTTGGATCCAATTTCTCCTTTAAAATTCGCAGTAAAACTTTTTCTTGTGAGAAAAAATCGGTCATAGTCCACACTCCTATCCTAATTAATTTGTCGTTAAAATAGGATGCTCCCACACTAGCTTTAGCTTGTTGCTCAATTTGCCTTTTGTAAAAAAAGCCCTAGCAGTTTAATTAGCTGCTAGGGCTTGTTGAAGAACTATATTAATCAATTGTAACGGTTAATCCTTTTACTTTTAATGAAGGTGAGCCGATTCCTTGTGTTGAAAATTCTAAGTCCGACCCAACCTCAACGACATCTAATAACAATTCAAAGAAGTTTCCTGCGATTGTCATGTAATTTGTCGCACCTTCAATTTTTCCATCTTTAATAAAGTAGCCTGTTGCAGCCACTGAGAAGTCTCCAGAAATTGGATTGGCACCTGAATGAAGGCCAGATAACCCTGTAACGATAACTCCTTCTTCAATGCTAGCCACTAATTCGTCAAAGGACTTATCTTTTGGCTCAATAAAGAAGTTTGATGGAGCGACACCGATCGTTCCTTTATAAGAGTATTTAGTTCCGTGTCCGTTTGATTTAACACCATCTTTTTTCGCAGTTTTCATATTATAAAAATACGTTTGAAGCTGACCTTTATCAACGACTGTTAATTTTTCAGTTGGTACACCTTCTGAGTCAAATGTACTTGAACGAATGCCTTCTGGTAAAAATGGGTCATCAATAAATGTTACAAGGTCAGAAGCAATTTTTTCACCTAATTTACCTTTTAAGCGTGATTGACCTTTTTGAACGGCATCTGCAGAGAAGGAAGAGCTGAATACGGTTATAAGACTTGCAGCTGCCTCATTTTTTAATATAACTGGATATGTTTTATTTGGATATGTTTTTCCACCTAAATAACTTAATGCTTTTTCTACCGCTTCTTTTGCAATTTCATCAGCATTTAAAGAGGCGAAGTCTTTTGTTACTTTAATGGTCATACCCGATTTAATTTCATCGCCTTCTTTAACAACCACTGAGAACAATACATATAAGAAATTGTTTCTGTCAGTTAAGCTTAAGCCTTTATTATTATAAATTGCTGTTTCAGCTGAAAAATTTTGTAATGTTGCGTAATTTGTTTGTACAACTCGTGGATCATAGGCATAAATTTTTTCTTCAATTTCCTTTAATAATGCAATTTTCTGTTCAGCTGTTACTTCTTCTAAAGAAGGTGAGTAAAAGTTTGCTTTCTTATACTCCGCATCACCTGAAAATAATTCTTCAGGGTCATCTTCAATCAGTCCTGCATTTTCTTTTGCGCTCTTTAATAAAAACTCAATGGATTCTTCATCAAGTTTTTCTGTATAAGCATATCCCATTTTCCCGTTATAAAGACCGCGAACGGAAACTCCACTAACGGAGGAAGATTCAAAGTTATCAATTTCTCCTTTAAAAATATCACATCCGAAGCTTTCTTGCTTCTCATAATATAATTCTAGTTCAGTAAACCCTAATTTTTCACCTTCAGCGAATAATTGATCGCGAAATTTTGTTAGTTCCATAGATTAAGCCTCCCTTCCGCCAACCGTAATTTCACTAACACGTACCATCGGCTGACCTACGTTAACCGGAATACTTCCACTTGATGCGCCACACATTCCTGCACCGTGGCCTAAATTATTTCCTACCATATCGATTAATTGAATCGTTTTTGCACCATTACCAATTAATGTTGCTCCACGAAGAGGTTTATCAATTTTTCCATTTTTCACTAAGTAGGCTTCATTAATTGCAAAGTTATAATCTCCTGTTGCTGGGTTTACTTGCCCACCACCCATATATTTCGCGTAAATTCCGTATTCAGTATTTGCAATAATCTCTTCTGGAGTTGACTTTCCAGGAGCAATATAGGTGTTTGTCATTCTTGAAGTTGGAGCAAAACGATAAGACTGACGACGAGAAGATCCAGTTGGTCCTTCTCCCATACGTCTACCATTAAATTTATCAATCATATAACCTTTTAAAATACCATTTTCAATTAACACGTTTTTCCGTGCTACTTCACCTTCGTCATCTATATTGATAGATCCCCATTCGTTTTTAAGTGTTCCATCATCAATATACGTTACAAGTTCTGATGCGACTTTTTCACCAACTTTATTGGCAAAAACAGAGTTTCCTTTCGCTACTGCAGCTGCTTCTAAACCATGACCACACGCTTCATGGAAGATAACCCCACCAAATTCATTATCAATAATGACTGGGAATTTACCGCTTGGCGCTGGATCGGCATTCAACATGGTTACTGCAATGCGAGCCGCTTCTTTCGCATAGTGGTTTAAATCTAGATTTTCAATAAACTCAAATCCGCTTTGTGCACCTGGTCCATAAAATCCTGTTTGCATGTCCATTCCTTTTGAAGCAACAGCTGTAATGGTTAAGCGACTATGGACACGTTTATCCTCAACAAACTTCCCTTCAGAGTTAGCAATTAATACATTTTGTTCATCATCAATTAAACCAATAATCGCTTGAGCAATTTGAGGGTCATAGTTTAAAACGATATCATTTGCTTTTCTTAAAACCGCTAGCTTTCTAGCTTTATCAACACTGTTTGGCATTAGTTCAATTGGGTGAAGATTATGTACGATTTCTTTTTCTAATGGTAATATTGTAGTCTTTTCACTACTTGCACTAGAGATAGCTTGGGCTGCTTGCTTTGCTGCTTTTATTAAGCCTTCTTTTGAAAAGTCATTCGTATAGGCATAAACACTTTTTAAACCTTTAAATACTCGAATTCCAACACCAAAGTCGCGACCAGATAAGCTTTTTTCTAATTTACCTGTCCGATAAGTCATATTATTTGTATAGCGATCTTCCACAAATACTTCAGAAAAATCTCCGCCTGTGGAAAGGGCTGCTTGCAATACATCTTCAATTAACGATTTATTCAGCATCCTTATACCTCCTGATTATGGGTTCAAAAATATATATTCCAATTATACTCTAACTATTCAGTCATGCACCACTTTTTTGACCTTTTAAATTTATCTGACATATAAAGACAAAAAACTGACTCTCCTTATTTTTTGAAGAGCCAGTTCATTACGGGATTAATCAACCATTTTTGATAAGCAATATTGGTAGATTAATTTTTCTGTATTCTCAATGGATGTGATATGCGTTCTTTCAAAAGCGTGTGAAGAGTCGATTCCTGGTCCGATTAGGGCATGTTTAATATCATGTCCACTTCGAATTGCTGCTGAAGCGTCAGATCCATAGAATGGATAGATATCTAATTTATACCCGATTTCATTCGCTTTTGCTAATTCAACTAAATGTTTACGTAGTCGGTAATGATATGGGCCACTCGAATCTTTTACACAGATGGAAACGGTATATTCATCGGTCGATTGACCATCTCCCATAGCCCCCATATCTACAGCTAAATATTCAACTGTTTCTGGTGTAATATTGGAATTTCCACCATACCCAATTTCTTCATTATTGGAAATGAGGAAATGTGTCGTATATGGAAGTTCGGTATTTTCTTTTACAAACTTTTCAATTACTTTCATTAAAATACCGACACTTGCTTTATCATCTAAATGACGGGACTTGATGAAACCTGATTCTGTAATTTGAACACGTGGATCAAAGGATACAAAATCTCCTACTTCAATACCTAGTGCTCGAACATCATCTGCATTATGTACGACTTCATCAATCCGTACTTCAATGTTTTGTTGATTTCGTTCTGCTGTTCTTGCATCTTTATATGTATGAACAGATTGTTGGTGCATTAAAATCGTTCCAGTATAAATCTTCCCTTCACTTGTTTCAATTTGGCAGTATTCACCTTCAATAGAGTTCCATGCAAAACCACCGATTAGATCTAGACGTAAACGACCATTGGATTTGATTTCTTTTACCATTGCACCTAAAGTATCAACATGAGCCGTAAGCATGCGATGTTTACTATCGTCTTTTCCTTTAATTGTTGCAATGAGTCCGCCTTTTCGATTTCGGTAATTTTCAACGCCTAAATTGTTAAAAAATTGTTCAACAAAGCTAATGACCTTTTCGGTATTTCCACTTGGACTAGGAATAGATACTAATTGTTGAATAAGTTCAACAGTATCTTTACCATTTGGATATTGGGACATCTTACCGTCTCCTTCCAGTTTCAAATTTCTATAGATATGAAACTATTATCTCATTTTTCACTAGAAAGTTGAATTAAAACTGATATTGTTTTAACATGGATTCCATTTTTAAAGCGAGTCCTAGACTTCCCTTTACTTTTAGTTTCCCTGTCATATACGCAACCGTGCTATTCAGCTGTCCTTTTAATAGCTTTTTAAAAGAATCTACGTTCATAGATAGTGTACATTGTGCTGCCTCATTTGGACCATTCTCAACTTTAGCTACGCCATTGGATAACACTAAGCAATATGTTACGGACTCATCTACATACTCAAACTGGTAAATAAGCTCTTCATTTGCAAATGGTTCTGGTTTTTCATTTAATACTTGAATCACTTTCTCCCATGTTTCTTGTAATGATAAATTTTCGATTGTTGCACCCATGACAAACACCCCTTTAGTATGAATGAATACTCATTCATTATAATCAAAAATTTCTGAAACGACAATTTAATTTTTACCGAAAACTAATAAAGAGGGCTAAAAGAACGCCCTCCGTGTTGATTATGAAGTAAAGATCGCGATAGCGATTGGAATTAAAATAATCACAATGAAGATGAGCCAGCCTTGAGGTCTTGCAAAATTCATCGTCCAGCCGCTCCCGAACCGTTTTTCAATCCATATCGCAGGATCTTCTGGATTGAAATAAAAGACACCTAGTTTCCAGTAACGGTCATCATCTCGGTTTATTAGATCTCCGTCTTTAGTCTTTCCTAATTTAACTCGACTACCACCTTGGCCGGTCGTTATTGTAATTAGAAGTGCTCCTAACAATGTAATTCCAACTACTGCAAAAATTAAAGACAACATGATCGTTAAATTCATTTCATAGATAAAAGAAACTTGAGGAACAGCAAACATAGCAACTAATAATGTACCTGAAACAATTAAATAAACAGACCAACGTCTTCTAAAAATTAAATTTTGTTCAATTGATTCTTCTGGATTTGCAGGATCAATTTGCTGTTTACTTTTTGCAATCACATAGTTAATAAACATAAATAAACCTGTTAGAAATAATTGAAGAAATGGGAGCGAGAGCACTGCTACAATTGATTTATCCGCATATCTTGTTACTTCTCCACTCATGTTATATTGCATTGGTAGTCTATCTGGAAATTGATCATAATTTATAATTGACCAGATTCCTGTTGAGATTGTGATGATGAGTGGCAATATAAACCATAAATAAGATACAACCTTTTTTTCCTTATAGAAGTTTGTATCCACAACAATCGTCTCACGCTTTTTCTCAAACCATTTTTCTGTACTTTTTAGCTGCTTCATTTTTTTATGGAAGTATAAGTAAATCGCAAACGTAATAAATATATAGACAAAAGTTGAAATGATAAATGTTGCATAAAAAGTTTCCTCATTAAATAGAGAAGAGATTGCTAAAAGTACACCAACAAGGATGACACCGACAATAATGGATAATTGTAAATATTGTTTTCGTAATTTTTGAAGAATAGGATTATGATAAACATTAGATGGAATTAACACCCCAAAGCTTTCCGTTTTCCTCGTAATGTAAGGTGTAATTGAAGTAATGATGATCAATGGAATAAAAATGAGCAATAAAATTAAAAAACTCATGAAGTTCCCCCTCCTTTTTTAATCTCCTTAAAGAGCTTTTCACAAATCGATAAAAATTCTTCCCTCTCCATCCCTCGACAAATCGATTCCGCAATAAGTGGACGAATATTTTCTTCTAAATTCCTTGTGTATTCTTCAGTTACCTTTGGCATTTCATCTAAGGTAATCACAACCCCTTTTTGCCGGTGAATTTGAATAAAACCATCATTCTTTAATAATTGGTAAGCTTTATTAATCGTATGCATGTTCACACTTAAATCTTGTGCAAGCGCTCTGACTGATGGTAATGATTCCCCTCTCTTTAATTCACCTGAAGCGATTCCTTCGATGATTTTGTTTCGTAGCTGTATATAAATTGGTGTCTCTGACTCGAGATTTAAGGATAGTAGCATTTAAACACCTCCATTTTATATTTTTTTATATATTATTAATGTAGTATTACTATTTGTTTTAACTGTTATACATATTATATAACAGTTAAAAATAATTGTCAATTTAGTTAACTACACTCCTTTATATCAAAGGAATTTTTTATATATAGTTGTGTTAGAAATTGAATTTTAATAAACTCTTCTCTTCGGAAACTTGGTTGTTTTGTCTAATAAACTAGATTTATAGGACAATTCTTCTTAGGGTGCTCATGCTTTTGTCTAATAAAATCCGTTTATTGGACATTACTTTTCATTAGCTTGCTGACTATGTCTTATAAATCGGATTTATAAGACATTTTCCCTCATACCAACACCAGTTTTGTACTTTAAAAACATTTACTACAGCCAAGCGCACCCCGCAACAAAAAAAGGTGGTAGACTTACATCCACCACCTCAATTTCTTAATTTTAACGTAATTTTTCTTTTAACTTCTCAAGCATATCTACTGTCATTTTGCTTAAATCGTACTTCGCCTCAAATCCCCATTCCATTTGTGCTGCCGAAACATCTAATGAGTTTGGCCAGCTCTCTGCAATTTGTTGTCTAACAGGATCTACATGATAATTCATTTCAAAATGAGGGATATGCTTTTTAATTTCTGCTTCAAAATCTTCTGGAGCCACACTCATAGCAGAAACATTAAAAGCATTGCGATGAATGAGCTTATCAGGGTTGGCTTCTAACAATTGGATAATCGCATTTAACGCATCAGGCATATACATCATATCCATATAGGTTCCTTTTTGAATGTAAGAAGTATATTTTCCGTGTTTAGTCGCCTCATAATATATTTCTACCGCATAATCTGTTGTCCCGCCTCCAGGTGGTGTTACATAAGAAATCAAGCCTGGGAAACGAACACTTCTCGTATCGACTCCAAATTTATAGTAATAGTAATCACATAACAATTCACCCGCTACTTTGTTGACACCATACATCGTAGTCGGTCTTTGAATGGTATCTTGTGGTGTATTGTCTTTTGGAGTTGATGGGCCAAATGCACCGATAGAACTCGGTGTAAAAAACTGGCAATTTAATTCTCTTGCTACTTCAAGTGCATTCACAAGTCCACCCATATTTAAATTCCACGCCACTAATGGTTTTTTCTCTGCTGTAGCAGACAATAATGCAGCTAAATGGATAATCGTATCAACTTGATACCTACTAGCAATTTCAAACATTTTTTTAGCATCCATTACGTCTAAAATCTCGTATGGACCTGTTTCATTTTCTAGGGTGACATTTTTAATATCTGTAGCAATGACATTGTCAGAACCATATTGTTTTCTAAGCTCTGTAACGAGTTCTGATCCAATTTGTCCAAGTGATCCAGTTACTAGTATTTTTTTCATTGTTTGTCCTCCGAGAGAAAATCCATAATCCTTTAAATGATTCCTAATTCTTTTCCTACACGCTCGTAAATTCGTAATGCCTCATCAAGCATTTCCTTTGTATGAGCAGCAGTAGGCATATTTCGTATACGTCCAGTACCTTTTGGAACCGTTGGGAACACGATTGATTTAGCATAAACTCCTTCTTCAATGAGTCGTTTACTAAATTTCTGTGTTAATTTTTCTTCTCCAATGATACAAGGAGTTATTGGTGTTTCACTATCACCAATGTTATATCCTAATGATTTTAATCCTTCTTTTAAATAACGTCCGTTTTCCCAAAGCTTATCATGAAGTTCAGTAGACTCCATTAAAATTTCAATCGCTCTAGTTGCAGCACT
>Ga0180215_1001413_pt1 | contig 26429 bp, 30 predicted proteins | sample eDN3rd37CBELigBY_FD_128871 | JGI IMG/M metagenome (GOLD analysis project Ga0180215, IMG submission 128871) | Enriched backyard soil microbial communities from Emeryville, California, USA - eDNA 3rd pass 37_C BE-Lig BY (version 2) (version 2) | ecosystem: Environmental > Terrestrial > Soil >...
AAGACGGGGCAGCTTTTCTATTTCTGTACGCTAAGCGCCGCGGCGGGACAGCCAATCCTGCAGTCTAGTCGTTCGGTCCGCTCCGGCGGCCCATTGCTTCAGCTTTGCCCGAACCTCCCAAGCTTTCCCTGTGAGACGCAGCTCCTTTTTCCCATAATATCCTTTCACGGCACAGGCGCACCCTTTCCTCGAGTTTGATATAATCACATTATGCGCGTAAAAGCACACATATGACCGGAGGTTGGACAAGATGGATTTCACGGAACGAACGGTATCCACAAAGCCTATATTTCAAGGAAAAATCATTTCTCTTCAGGTGGATCAAGTGGAGCTGCCGAATGGGGAGACGGCGTCAAGGGAAATCGTGAAGCATCCTGGCGCGGTAGCGGTGATTGCTGTGGTGGACGGCAAATTGCTGGTGGTCGAGCAGTACCGTAAGCCGTTGGAACGGCTGCAAGTCGAAATTCCTGCGGGTAAGCTGGATGCGGGCGAGGCGCCTGAGCAGGCGGCATTGCGGGAGCTTCAGGAGGAGACCGGGTACACCTGCGACCGCGTGACGCTGCTTCATTCTATGGCAACCTCGCCGGGCTTTGCCGATGAAATTATTCATATCTATGTTGCGGAAGGCTTGCGCCCGGGGACGGCGTCACCCGATGAGGACGAGTTCCTGGAAGTATCGGCGCTAAGCTTAGAGGAGGCGGGAGCCGCGATTCAAGATGGGCGGATTTGCGACGCGAAGACGCTGCTCGCCGTTTACGCATGGAGGCTTTATCAACTTACAGGGTCTTGGAGTATATGACAGGGGAGCAAGAACAAGGACTAGGGCGTTATTATGCCGATTTGCATATCCATATCGGACGAACAGAAGCGGGCGCTCCTGTCAAAATTACCGGTTCGCGGGACTTAACGTTCTACAATATTGCAAGGGAAGCGAGCGAGCGCAAAGGGATCGACATCGTCGGCATTATTGATTGCCAATCACCGGCGGTGCAAGAGGAGATGGAGCATTATCTCGACAATGGCGAGATGACGGAGCTCGCGGGCGGCGGCATCCGCTACCGCAACACGACTGTGCTGCTTGGCAGCGAGCTTGAAATTCGAGATCCAGGCTTCGGCCCCGCGCATCTTCTCTGTTTTATGCCGACGCTTTCCGCGATGAAGGAGTTTACCGGCTGGCTTGCCAGACACATGAAAAATGTGAGTTTGAGCTCACAACGCGTCTATGTGACAGGCCGGCAGCTGCAGGAAGAAACGGTCGGGCGCGGCGGGGTGATGATCCCGGCGCATATTTTCACACCGCATAAGAGCCTGTATGGCAGCTGCTGCTCGAGAATGGAAGAGGTGCTCGATCCTGACGACATTGCCGCCGTTGAGCTCGGATTAAGCTCGAATACGGCGATGGCGGACCGCATTCCCGAGCTTCGCCGCCATACCTTCGTGACGAATTCCGACGCGCATTCCCTCCCGAAGATCGCAAGAGAGTATAATGTCATGCAGCTGAAGGAGCCGACCTTCGAAGAGGTTGTCCAGGCGCTGAAGGGAGCGGACGGCCGCGGGATCTTGGCGAACTACGGGCTGGAGCCGAAGCTTGGCAAGTATCACCGCACCCATTGCGAAGTTTGCGATTGCCTGTTCGAGCTTGATTTGTCCGCGGAGGAAGAGCGTTGCCCCGCATGCGGCAGCCGGAAAATCGTGCGTGGCGTCTTCGATCGAATTGCCGCGTTAAGCAGCTGTGAAGACATGCCTCAGCAAGATGGCGCCATTCCGAAGCGTCCGCCTTACCTCCATCAAATTCCCCTTGAGTTTGTGCCGGGACTGGGGCGACGCAAGAAGGAAGCGCTGCTCTCCGCATTCGGAACCGAGATGAACGTGCTGCATCGTGTACCGGAGGATGCGCTGGCGGAAGTGATCGGCGAGGGTCCTGCGTCCGTCATTGCGGCTGCCCGCAGCGGAGCTGTCGAGGTCACATCCGGCGGCGGGGGACGCTATGGTAAGGTGAAATCTAATTCACCGTCATAGATTCTGCCTTTCCATCATAAGTTAGAGGTACGGGACGGGGTAGTGGACAACTTCCCTCCCGGCAACGTGAGGAAAGGAAGATTCCTGATGACGAACACATTTCGACTTTATTCCAAAGAGCTGCTGCCGGTCTATCTGTTCGTCTGCATCCTGTTTATCATGGGCGTCGTCTTCGGCGCGCTGCTCGTGAATGCGCTGACCCTGCAACAGAAGCAAGACGTAGGCCTGTTTATCAATAGCTTCATTTCCAATTACGGCGGTGCGGGAGACATGCAAGCCTCCGCTGCCCAAGCCGCGGAGGCGCCCGCCCAGGAGGCATCAGCCTCCCAAGTGTGGGAAGTGTTCGGGTCTCACGCGCGATGGGTCTTTTTTATTTGGATTTTGGGATTGTCCGTCGTCGGTGTGCCTATTATTTTGCTGCTGGATTTTCTAAAAGGGGTGCTGGTCGGATTTACTGTCGGGTATCTGGCAGGACAATGGTCATGGCAGGGCGTCCTGTTCGCGCTTGCCTCCGTGGTGCCGCAAAATTTGATCGCAGTACCTGTCATCATGATCGCGAGTGCGGCAGCGATTGCATTCAGTATCTATCTCGTTCGCAGCCGTCTGCTGAATCGGGCCGGACCGCTTGGGCAGGCATTCACCTCTTTCTCCTTATCCGCCGTATTGTTGACCGTCTTGCTGCTGTTCGTCTCCATATTCGAGGTGTATGTTTCTCCTGATCTGTTGGAATGGGCCGCTCCGATGTTGGTTGCACCCGTTTAATTGTTTGACGGGCGCTCGTCCTCCTTCTATAATTATAGGATAGCGGATTGGGTTGAGGGGGGACCGAAGTGGAGGCGCGCATTGAGAAAATCAAACAGCAGCTCCAAGAGCAAGGGTATAAGCTGACTCCCCAGAGGGAAGCGACGGTTCGCGTGCTGCTTGAGAATGAAGAAGATCACCTTAGCGCAGAAGACGTGTTTATGCTGGTGAAGGATAAAGCCCCCGAGATCGGTTTGGCCACGGTGTACCGCACGCTGGAGCTGCTGACGGATCTTCATGTGGTTGAGAAGATGAACTTCGGCGACGGCGTGGCGCGATATGATTTGCGGAACGACAGCACTCATCATCATCATCACCATCTCATATGCATCCATTGCGGAACGGTAGATGAAATTATGGAGGATTGGCTGGTTGAGCTGGAGCTGCGGTTGGAGAAGGAGTACGGGTTTGCTGTCGTCGACCACCGATTGGATTTCCAGGGGATTTGCAGCCGCTGCCGAGAGCAAGGCGTGAGCGTACCGAATCGGGATCATTCATAAACATAAACATAAACATCATTTAAACACTCCTGATGGCATTCTTGCCTGAGGAGTGTTTTTTGCGTTTGGCACATATTTTTTTCCCTGTGTAGAACCCTAACGTCAGTGTGCGAATCATTTTCAACAAAGACGAAAGGATGTATGCACTCATGGTCATGTCTTTATTTACGAAGGACGAGCAGAAGGAACAACAATCTACAAGGGTGAACCGACGGCGTTTGGAAGGGAAGGTGGCGCTTGTCACGGGAGCCGCATCGGGCATCGGCCGCGCGGCGGCTATCCGGATGGCCGAGGAAGGCGCTAAGGTTTGCCTTGTAGACTTGAAGGAGCAGCGGGCGGACACGGTGCAGCAAATCATCGCGGCTTCCGGCGGGGAAGCGATCGTGACGGACACGGATCTGTCGAATCCGGCAAGGGTGGAATCGGCTGTGAAGGCAGCCGTGGATTCCTTCGGGAAGCTGGATATCGTCTTCGCGAACGCCGGCATTAACGGAGTGCTCACGCCCATTGAGCATATGACGCCGGAGGAATGGGAGCATACGCTGACAACGAACTTGTTCGGGACATTCTATACGGTAAAATATGCGATTCCGCATCTGAAGGAAAACGGCGGCAGCATCGTGATTACGAGCTCGATCAACGGCAGCCGGAAGTTTTCGGGCTTCGGCAGCGCGGCGTACAGCACCTCGAAAGCGGGGCAAATTGCCTTCGCCAAGATGGCGGCGCTGGAGCTGGCGAAATTCCGCATCCGGGTGAACGTGATTTGCCCCGGAGCGATCGAGACGAATATTTCGGAAAATACACAGAAAACCGATGAATTGAAGGAAATCGAGATCCCGGTCAAATACCCGCAGGGCAGCCAGCCGTTGGAGCATCAAGCAGGCAAGCCGGAGCAGGTTGCGGATTTGGTGACATTCTTGGCTAGCGAAGAATCGAGTCATATTACCGGTACGGAGATTTTCATCGACGGGGCGGAATCGTTGCTGTAACTGGGCCGGTCAGCGCATAATTGCAGGGACAAGTTCATATGCTTGTTATTACTAGAGCATATTGTTCGTTTCACTGCAGGAGGTGGCACCGGCATGGTTTTGCCGCTCAAGCGCTGGCTGCATCGGCTGAAGTTTATCCTGCTGTTCCTGGTGCTGAGCTACGCGTTGTATCATGTACTTGAAGTGGTTTCAACATGGATTGAGCCACAGAAATATAAGGAGCCGGACGGAAACGCCGTTAAGGCCTTTCAGCATGAACTCGGGGAAGAACCGTATGATTCCGTAGCGGAACGGTTGCGCCTGTTTTATTGGTATGGGGAATAGAGTTGTTATTAGTGGAGAAGTTCGGGAAAACGGCAGAGATGCCGTTTTCTTTCGTTTAAAAACGCAGGAAACATCCGAACGCGCGGCGAAACAAATGAGTAGCAGCAAAAGGGGGCCGCGGGAACGAATGAAGCAATATTTGCAGCTGTTTATCCAATACTTGGCGGTGGAGCGAAGGCTCGCCCGCAATTCGATTGAAGCTTATGAACGGGATTTGACGTTATTTCTGGAATATTTGGAGCGTTCGGGTGTAAAGAGCGTTGAAGAACTGACTTCGGCTCAGATCGTGGGGTTTATGGCCGAAGCGAAGAGAGAGGGGAAAGCGACTTCCACAATTACGCGCAGGCAGGTCGCTGTTCGCTCCTTCTGCAAGTTTTTGGCGGCAGAGCGAATTTTACAGTCCGATCCGGCGGAAACGATGGCGACGGCGAAGCCGAAGCGTAAGCTGCCGCATGTGCTAACGACGGATGAGGTAGAACGGCTGCTTGCCGCGCCGCCATCAAACACGCCGGCAGGCCTTAGGGATCGCGCCATGCTTGAAGTGCTGTACGCGACGGGAGCCCGTGTCTCGGAGCTCATCGGCATGGATGTGGGCAGCGTCCATACCGGCATGGGCTTCGTTCGCGTCATCGGCAAAGGTTCGAAGGAGCGAATCATTCCGCTTGGCCGAATGGCCGTATCCAGCCTGAACGATTATATGGAATACGGGCGTCCACGTCTGCATAAAGGCGTGAAAGCGGAGGATGCGCTGTTCTTAAACCATCTGGGCGGGCGGATGACGAGGCAAGGCTTCTGGAAAATCATTAAGAAGTACGCTGTGGAAGTCGGGGTCACCAAGGAGCTGACGCCCCATATGCTGCGGCATTCCTTCGCAACCCATCTGCTCGAAGGCGGCGCTGATCTCCGCGCGGTACAGGAAATGCTCGGGCATGCCGATATTTCCACAACTCAAATCTATACCCATGTCGCGAAGTCGAGATTGAAGGAAGTGTATGACCGGACGCATCCGCGGGCCAAGAGGTAAACCGGCCAGCCGCTTTGCTTCGGCTTTCATGGAATGAGATAATTAGGGGTAAAATGGTTCGTTTCTAGCAAAAGGAGGACTAAAGGTTGGGTACGTTCGAGAGAATTTGCATGATTGTGCTTGACAGCGTTGGAATCGGCGAGTTGCCGGACGCGGCCCTCTTCGGCGATGCCGGAGCTCACACGTTGGGCCATATAGCCGAGAGAGTGCCCTCGCTTGCGCTTCCGAATATGCGCTCGTTGGGTCTCGGCAATATCGCGGATCTGCCGGGCATGGAGCCCGCAGTTAAGCCGTTAGGCTGCTACGGCAAAATGGCGGAAACGTCCGTCGGAAAGGATACGATGACAGGCCATTGGGAGCTTATGGGGCTTAATGTGACCATTCCGTTTCAGACGTTTCCGAACGGGTTTCCAAGGAAGCTGATCGATGCCTTCGAGGAAGAAACCGGCCGCCGAGTGATCGGCAATAAGCCGGCCTCCGGGACGGAAATTATTGCTGAGCTTGGCGAGGAGCAGATGAAAACAGGAGCGTGGATTGTCTATACCTCCGCGGACAGCGTGTTCCAGATTGCGGCGCACGAAGATGTGATTCCCTTAGAGGAGCTGTATGACGCCTGCCGTATTGCACGTCGGCTGACCCAAGGGGAGTTCGCTGTAGGCCGCGTGATCGCAAGACCTTATATCGGCAAGCCTGGCGCGTTCCAGCGGACAGCGAACCGCCATGATTACGCGGTTAAGCCGCCGGCCCCTACGGCTTTGAACCGCTTGAAAGAAGCGGGCAAATCGGTGCTCGCCGTGGGCAAGATCGGGGACATTTTCTCCATGGAAGGCATTACGGACTCATTCCCGACCAAGAGCAACTCGGACGGGGTGGAGAAGACCATCGCGGTGATGGAGGGGGATTTCCAAGGATTGTGTTTCACAAATTTAGTCGACTTTGATTCCTTGTACGGCCATCGGCGTGATCCGGGAGGCTACGCTAAGGCGCTTGAACAATTCGACAAAGCGCTGCCTTCGATCATGAACACGATTACGGAGAAGGATTTGTTGATGATTACCGCCGATCACGGGAACGACCCCGTTCATTCAGGGACGGATCATACTCGGGAGTATGTGCCGATTCTGCTTTGGTCGCCTGCGCTGCAGGGAGGCGCGTCCATCGGCGTGCGAAGCACCTTCGCGGACGCGGCGGCAACGATTCTAGACAACTTCGGTCTGCCGGCGATGGAGCACGGGACCTCATTCTTAAAGGAGCTAAAATAACGATGACAATGATGGCTGATATTCGCGAAGCGGCTTCATATATTTCTGGTAAAACTTCGATTCGCCCGGAGATTGGGCTCATCCTCGGTTCGGGCTTGGGCGTGCTCGCGGATTCGATCGAAGATGCGGTTACGATTCGCTATGAGGAGATTCCGCATTTCCCGGTGTCTACAGTGGAAGGGCATGCCGGGGAGCTCCTCCTCGGCATGTTAATGGGCAAGCCAGTGCTTATGATGAAAGGGCGATTCCACATGTACGAGGGGTACGGACCGGAGACGGTTTCATTCCCTGTTCGCGTGATGAAGCAGCTCGGCATCCGCACTCTAATCATTACGAACGCTGCCGGCGGCATTAACGCTTCGTTCACGCCGGGCGATCTGATGCTGATCACGGATCACATCAACTTTATGTTTAGAAACCCGCTCATCGGTCCGAACGATCCGGAGGTGGGGGTGCGTTTTCCGGAAATGTCGGAAGCGTACAGCCGGAGGCTCCGGGCGATAGCCCGGAAGGCCGGGGAGAAGGAAGGCATACCGCTCAAGGAAGGCGTGTACTTAGGTTTATTAGGGCCATCGTACGAGACGCCGGCGGAAATCCGTATGCTGCGCACACTGGGGGCCGATGCCGTCGGCATGTCCACCGTGCCGGAGACGATCGCTGCGCGCCACGCAGGCATTGAGGTGCTTGGCATTTCTTGTATCAGCAATATGGCGGCAGGCATGCTGGATACTCCGCTGTCCCATCAAGAAGTTGTAGAAACCGGCGAGCGCGTGAAGGAGACCTTTATCAAGCTCGTTCGAGGGATTATTGCGGAGCTCGCATAAAGAGGAGGGGTTGGAATGACAGATTACTATACACAGGTTGCGGAAGCGGCGGAAGCGCTCAAGGACAAGCTGGACGGCCGCAAGCCCCGCATCGGATTGATCTTAGGCTCGGGACTTGGGGATTTGGCAAATGAGGTTGCTAACGCTGTGACGGTACCGTATGGGGAGCTTCCTCATTTTCCGGTATCGACGGTGGAAGGGCATGCGGGACAATTTGTGGCGGGGGAGCTCGCCGGCAAGCAAGTCATCGTCATGCAGGGCCGGTTTCATTACTATGAAGGGTATCCGATGCGCAAAGTCGTCTTTCCCGTGTATGTGTTGAAGCTGCTTGGCATCAACTCGCTTGTGGTCACGAATGCCGCAGGAGGGATGAACCGTTCTTTCGCACCGGGCGACTTGATGATCATTACCGACCATATCAATATGACCGGAGACAATCCGCTCATCGGCGCCAATGATCCGCGTCTCGGCGTACGCTTCCCGGATATGTCGACGGCATATGATGCGGAATATCGAGCGCTGCTGCAGCGGCTTGCGAATGCTGTGAAAGATCCGGACGGACAGCCGCTGCGTCTTGTGGAAGGGGTCTATTGCGGCATAAGCGGACCGACCTACAATACGCCTGCGGAGCTGAAGATGCTCGCGCGTGCCGGCGGCGATGCCGTGGGCATGTCAACGGTTGCGGAGACAATCGCGGCGCGCCATGCGGGAATGCGCGTGGCGGGCATCTCATGTATTACCGACATGGCGATCGGCGAGGAGCTTGAACCGTTAACCCATGAGCAGGTGATGGCGGTGGCGAACCGGACGAAGCCGAAGTTTAAAGAGCTCGTACGGGCTTTCGTACGGGAAGTCGAGGTGTAGGATTGAATGCGCGCGGTGGATCTGATTCATGCCAAACGGGAAGGTAAGGAGCTTTCGGAACAGGAAATCCGATTCTTGATCGAAGGTTATGTCTCCGGAACGATTCCGGATTATCAAATGTCGGCATGGGCAATGGCGGTGTTTTTCCGTGGAATGACGGATGCGGAGACGGCGGCATTGACACTCGCGATCGCCGAGTCCGGGGATATGGTCGACTTGAGCGCCGTACGCGGGGGGAAGGTCGATAAGCACTCGACAGGCGGCGTTGGGGACACGACGACGCTCGTATTGGCGCCGCTCGTCGCATGCGCGGGCGTTCCGGTAGCGAAGATGTCGGGGCGGGGGCTTGGACATACCGGCGGAACGGTCGACAAGCTTGAATCGATACCGGGTTTCCGCGTGGAGCTCACGCAAGCGGAGTTTATCGAGCAAGTGAATCGGGTAGGCGCTGCGGTCATCTCGCAATCCGGCAATTTAGCCCCCGCTGACAAGCTGCTATACGGTCTGCGGGATGTGACGGCAACGGTGGAGTCGATTCCTCTGATCGCGAGCTCCATTATGAGCAAGAAGATTGCCGCCGGCGCGGACGCCATTGTGCTTGACGTGAAAACAGGTGACGGCGCCTTCATGAAGACGCTTGAAGATTCGATCCGTCTGGCGCAGGCGATGGTGGGGATCGGCTCGCAAGTCGGGCGCGAGACCGTCGCGGTGGTGAGCGGCATGGATCAGCCGCTCGGCAACGCCATCGGGAACGCCTTGGAGGTGCGCGAGGCGCTTGCGGTGCTGCGTGGCGAGGAGGGCGTGTCGCCGGATCTCGTTGAGGTGTGCCTGACGCTCGGGGCACATATGCTCCGCTTGGGCGGCGCTGCCGCGACAGTAGAGGACGCGAAGGCGATCCTCCGCGCCAAGCTGGCTTCCGGCGAAGCGCTTCGCAAATTCGCCGAGTTGGTGGCGGCACAGGGCGGCGACACGGGCTTCATCGAGAACCCGACCCTGCTCCCCGCCGCCGCCAAAGTGATCCCCGTCCCCGCGCCCAGCGCCGGGTACGTAGGGGCAATCCGTGCCGAATCGCTCGGCACGGCCGCGATGCGGCTCGGAGCAGGCCGAGCCGCCAAAGGCGACCGCATCGATCTGGCCGTCGGCATCCGCTTGCATAAGCGGATCGGCGACCGTGTCGATGCGGGAGAGCCGCTCGCGGAGCTCTTCGCGAGCGATTCCGCTGGCGATGAGCTCATCGCCGATATCACCCGCGCGGTGAGCGGCGCATTCACCGTGTCTGGCGAGCGCGCGTCAGCACCGCCGCTCATCCGCGCCGTCGTTACACAAGACGGGGTAGAATATATCAAGTGACACATGGCCGCTCGGAAATGCCGGGCGGTTTTTTTCGCCTATATCCCCGTTGTGTCACCCGTCCGGCTACACCGCATCGGGGTAGGCAGTGTATGTTCCGGGTTTCCCTAGCGTCGGATTTCGTTTGCTCAGCTTGAAAGGCGGATCGATACATAGTTGATACAGGTCGTCACGAATCGATATCCCTGCCGCAGCCGCGTTCCACCGAAAGCAGTATTCGTCAAAGTATGTTTGCAGGTACTTGGAGCTGATGCCGCGGAAGAGGCGATTCAGCCATCGTTCCGCCTCATCATAGCATTGCATAAGGGGATGATAGCCGGGCATCTGGGTTCGCTTCAGTATGGTGACATAGGCGTGCGGATGCGTGTGGCGATCCATATAATTCATTTTTCCTTCTCGGGTGAGGCTTTTATAGTCCAAATCTTGCTCGGGTACCGTGTTGATTTTCAATTGGCAGGGTTGTCCGTCCGCAGAATCGAATGAGGCACCGACGACGACAACATGCTCTTGCGGATGGCGCTGGTATCCCCGGGGCGGAAGCCGGTACCGCCAACGGGTTGAGGATGCGGTGCCGGCTTGAACAGTGCCGTTCAGCAGCCGAGCGGATTCGACCGCATGAATGGCGCTGCGGATCCGGGTCAGCATTCTCCACGCGGACGTATGTGAAATGCCAATGGTTTGAGACAGCTGAACAGCGTTAACCCCATTGGTATATGAAAGCAGTTCGAGCGCATCGGCCCATTTGTCCAGAGGAGTTCTGCTTTTCTCCATCATCGTCCCGCAGGTGACCGTTGTTTGGTGCCTGCATAACCGGCATTGATACAACGGCAACCGCCGGGTGCTTATTGTGTAATATTCGCCGCAGCCGCATTTCGGGCAGGAGAAACCATTGGGCCATTTCTTATGGAAGAAAAACGCAACGATATCGTCCAACTTAAGCCGCCTCCGGAAGGGGATTCGTTATTTCCATTTTACCAAACAAATGTTCGTAAATCAACAAAATTTTGGTTCGTCTGAGCAAGTGAAATCCGGCGCTAGGGGATGGTGAACAAGGGAATGTTCCCCTCCGAGCATTGAGCTGAAGTAAGAGTATCTGAGTAAGTGAAATCCGGCGCTAGGGAGTAGAGAAAAGGTGAACAGGGGTCCGCGGCCAGCCCGCGTGAAGTTATAGTGCGGACATAAGGAAAGAGCCATCCATACAGGAGGGCTCTTTTTCGGCGTTATAAGCCTTGGATCAAAGCAATGACGAAGGTGACGGTCACAATGCTGGCGACGGTGGATACGAAGACAGCCTGGGAGGCGAAATCCGGCTCGTTATCGAATTCAACCGCGAGCAGCATGCTGCTGAGGGATGTCGGCACCGCACAGGACAGTACGAGCGCTTGCGCGAGCAGTCCGTCGAAGCCGAGCATCCATACGACGAGGAAGCCGAGTGCCGGCGACACAAGCAAGCGCATGATCACGGAGACGGAAAGCAGGTCGAGCTTGGAGACGCTCCACTTCATATTGGCGAGCTGTGCGCCAAGCGTCATTAGCGCTGTAGCGATGAACGCCTGGGAGATATATTCTAACGGCGTGTATATCGGCTGCGGAATCGGCACGTTGAAGAGCTTAAGCACAATAGCGATCGGAAGCACATAGACGGCCGGGAATGTAAAGACGACCTTCAGCGCCTCCTTCACTGTCATCCGGCTCGCATTGATCATGTAGATCCCCAATGTGTTCGGCAGTATGCTCTGAAACACCATAATAATGAGTTGAACTGACATGGTAAAAGGATTGCTGGCAAATACAAGCTGGTTGAGCGGGATGGCAAAGTTTGCGCTGTTATAGAAAATAACGCTGTTCCGCATCGCCGACCTCATGCCGCCGCGCAGGCGCCGGAATATCATAAATATTTCGACAACCGCGACGAGAATCAAATAGAAGATGACAAAAAATAAAATCACTTGAAACGCAATGTCCGCCGTAAACGTAGATTCATACAACATCGTAAAAAGAACAGCCGGCGAGAAAAAGTAGAAGTTCAACTTGGAAAGTGTGCGGATATCCAATTTGAATGCTTTCTGCAGAATCACCCCGATCGTGATCATGATCGAAAGCGGTACGACGTTATGCAGCAATATGTGCGTGAAAATTTGCATGTTGAGGTCTCCTGTTTCTTTTAACACTGCCATTATAGCACTATGCTATAATGATGTGGTTATAATTTACTATTTTCCTATGGAGGTCGTTTCATGTTACTTTTGCAAGTGTTAACCTCTCCTAGAACGGCATTCGAAAAGCTGCGAGAGAAGGGCAAAGGCGGATGGGTGCTGGCATTGATTATTATTACCTTGCTAGGAGCTGGCGTCGTTTATTTGCAATTGCCGCTGATAGAAAAAATGCTCATTGAGCAACTTGAATCGACGCCTCAAGAGTTTCCTGAGGATCAGTTAGGGATCATGGTAAATATTACAAAAATTACTTCAATCATCAGCGCAGTGCTTTGGCCGGTCATTAATATGTTTTTAGTGGGATTGCTGCTGTATTTGCTGAATTTAATTGTTCGCGGCGAAGGTGGGTATATGCAGCTTTCGAAGGTTGCTTTGTATGCGTCAGTCCCGACAATTGTAGGAAGCTTGCTCTCATGCGTGTTGTTGTTGACCGGCGGTGCCCAGTCCCTCTATGATGTGTCGTTGACAGGTGGAGCATTCTTTGAAGAAAAATCGGGGTATGCCTTCGGGTTTGCTACAGCGTTCTTAGATCCGTTCGGGATCTGGGATGTGACGATCTTAACGATCGGCGCGGCGGTGATGATGCGTCGCCCTGTTGGCAAGGTTGCTCCTTGGATTGTTGGGGCATGGGTGCTGGTACGGCTTGGAACGGCTATCAGTACGGGGATGCAGGCAACGATGATGTAAAGAAGAGAGGAACGGTTGATGATGAGAAAGAAGTGGCTATGGCTCACCGTACTGGTTATTGCGGTCGGGGGTTTGATGGCCGTGAACGTAATGCGTCTCAGCGCGACGGTGACGGTGACGACGGCGATAGCGGAGAAAGGCGTTATCTCGGAATCGGTGTACTCGAACGGCAGGCTGCAACCGGCCGAGGAACGTTCTGTGTATACGGAAATCAGCGGCAAAATAGCCGAGGTACACGTACGCGAAGGAGATAGGGTTCAGGCCGGCGATAAGCTGATTACATATGACACGGAAGATTGGCAGCTTCAATTGGAAGAAGCGAGGAACCAAGTAGAGATCGCAAAGCTGCAGCGCGAAACAGAGCGCAAACGCAACTTCGAGCTTGTTCGCGGGCAACAGGATGCCGCCGAGGTGGAGAAGGTGCGGGATGCGGAAGAACATGCGCAGCGATTGCATGAACTGCAGCTCGCGTCTACTGAGCGGAGCATTGAACGGCTGGAGCGGTTGGTTCAAGAGAACAGCTTGGCAGCTCCGGCCGACGGAATGATTACGTCGGTTGCGGTGCAAGCCGGAGCGACGGTGCCTGCGGGCTATGAAGCCGTCCAGATTGTGAATGTGTCGCGCCTTCTCGTGGAAGCGGCGCTGAACGAGCTGGATGCGGGCAAGGTACAGCTCGGGATGGAAGCGGTAGTGACTGGCGACGCCTTCGAGGAGCAATTTACAGGGAAGCTGAAATATATAGCGCCAATGGCGCGTCCTGCCGGCATGGACGGCATGGATTATGAGGTGCCGATTCAGGTTGAGTTAGACGCGGGCGGGGCAGGAAGCGCGGTCCTCAAGCCGGGATTCGCGGCTACCTTGGAATTTAAGCTGGCCGGAGAAGAGCGCGTGCTCGTCCCGTTAAGCGCGGTGAAATATGCCGGAGCCGACGCTTATGTGTACCGGATCGCTGATGGGGAAGCAGTGAGAGCTTATGTAACCGTCGGTAAGGACGACGGAGAGCGAATTGAAATTTTATCAGGGTTGGACGCAGGTGACGAAATCATTTACCCGGTACCGGACGGCTTGCGCGAAGGGGATCAAGTGAAGGCGGAGACGGAAGCATGATACGGCTAGAAGGGGTTTCCAAGACGTATCGGAACGGATCTATTGAGGTGCAAGCGTTGAAGCCGGTCGATTTACATATTGGCCGCGGCGAATACGTGGCGATCATGGGACCGTCGGGCTCCGGCAAATCGACACTGATGAATATATTAGGCTGTCTGGATGTGCCGACGACGGGGTCTTATATTCTGGATGGCGAACGAGTGGATTCCCTGGATGAGGAACAGCTTGCGCAGGTGCGTAACCGGAAGATCGGATTCGTGTTTCAGAACTTCCATCTGCTCGCCCGGATGAGTATCCAACGAAACGTCGAGCTGCCGTGCTTGTACGCGGGATGGAGCAAGTCGAAGCGAGCGGAGAAGGCGAAGGAACTGCTCGGGAAGGTAGGGCTCGGCGATCGTGTGGATCACCGGCCGAACGAGCTGTCCGGCGGACAGCGGCAGCGCGCCGCGATTGCGCGGGCGCTTGCGATGGACCCGCCGATCCTGCTCGCTGACGAACCGACGGGGAACTTGGACGCGAAGTCGTCCGAAGAGATTATGAAGCTCTTTGGCAAGCTGCATGCGGAGGGCGCAACGATTATCTTAGTCACCCATGAAGCGGACATTGCTGCGCACGCGAAGCGGGTATTGCGCTTCGGTGACGGCTCTATCGTGAGCGACACGGCTGCGGGCGTCGAGAATGCGGGGGCGGTGACGCCATGAACTTTTTCGAAAATATCGGAATCGCCTTGGATAACCTGCGCGGCAATAAGATGCGCTCCTTCCTCACCGTAATTGGCATTGTCGTCGGCATCGCCGCGGTCGTCACCGTCGTGTCGATCGGGCAAGCCGGCCAAAGGTCGCTGGTGGGCGAGATTGCGCGTTACGGGGAAGGCTACTTCGTCGTGCTGCCGATGAACCCGGACGGTACGACCGATCCGGATAAAATGGTAACGAACTCGGACTTGGAACGGATCCGCCGGATCGAAGGGGTTGTAGCCGCCGGCGGCACAACGATGCAGAGCATGACGACTAGCATCCGCTCGAAGGAATACCGGCTGAACATTACCGGGACTCCTGCAGAGTACGTGGAGATCATGAAGATGAATTTCGAAGCGGGCGGATATTTCTCCGCTGCCGAAGAACGGTCGCGGCAACGGGTGCTCGTGGTGGAATCGGACTTCGCCAACGAGGTGTTCGGCAGTCCGCAGGCTGCGTTAAACCAGCGGTTGACGATCAGCGGCAAAGTGCACCGCATCGTGGGCGTGTACCGTTCGGAGTCGTCGCTGCTCGGCAATCTGGGCGGACAAACCTACAGCGCTTATGCACCGATTACGTCCCTTCTTGGGGGCGGAGCGTCCTCCATGCGTTTCGGTTACATTGAAATTAAGGCGAATACTGCGGATGAAACGGAGCTCCGCGCCATCGTGGATGAAGTGGTGAAGCTGCTGGCCCAACGCCATAACGCCCGGCCGAACGAGTACTTAACGCAGACCGGCGCGGAAGCGCAGCAGCAGATTTCGCAGGTGTTTTCCATCCTGCAGCTCATTATCGGATCGATTGCAGGGATCTCGTTGTTCGTCGGCGGCATCGGAGTCATGAATATCATGCTAGTGTCCGTTACCGAGCGGACGCGGGAGATCGGCATCCGCAAGGCGATCGGAGCTACGCCTGGCATGATTATGGGACAATTCATGATCGAAGCGGTCATTTTAACTCTTGTCGGCGGTCTCATCGGCGCCGGCGTCGGGCTGCTTGGCTCATGGGTGTTCTCAGCGTTAACACAGTGGCCATTCTTGGTGTCGTGGTGGGCGATCCTGCTCGCGATCGGATTTTCTACCATTGTCGGCATATTCTTCGGGCTGTACCCGGCTAATAAAGCGGCGCGAATGCAGCCGATCGAATCGCTGCGATACGAATAAGATGTCTCCGGCCGGTTAGGGCCGGGGATTTTTTGTTTGTGGCGGCGCAGTTACTGGACAGGAAAGGGATTGGACGAATCCGGGAAGCCTCTTGCTGATTATCGACGATCAGACCATGCTGACGTTATGGGACGGTAATTTCTACGAATTGAAACGAAATGGATGAATAGTAGCGAAGTTGCGAGCATCGTGATAGATTTAATCGTAGACTTACATACACTATTCACCGAAAGGGTGCGCCAAGATGTCTGAATTTAACAATGTCACAGTAGTGAAGGAAGCTAATGTGTATTTTGACGGGAAGGTCACGAGCCGGACGGTCGTGTTTCCGGACGGAGAGAAGAAGACGTTAGGAATTATGCTGCCGGGGGAATACGAGTTCTCCACATCCCAGAACGAAGAGATGGACATTCTTGCCGGAAAATTGGAGTACAAGCTGCAAGGCGGAGAATGGCAGTCGATCGAAGGGAAGGGCGTATTCCATGTTCCCGCGAACCAAAGCTTCCTGTTAAAGGTACACAGCGTAACGGATTATTGCTGTTCCTATTCGTAATGAACATATGAGCTGGGGGTTTAGTCCCCCAGCTTGTTTTATTGAAGGGGACGGCTAAGCTAGTACTGCCATTGAAAGCGGTTTTGTGATAAAATCGTACAAAACAGGGGGAGAAAGAGAGGATCATCATGGACACCTTATCATTCATTGAGCAGCATAGAATTATTGCGATCTTCCGCGGTGTATCAGGCGCCGGCGCGGATCGCGGCGCGGAGGCGCTGGTGAAGGCCGGCATTAAGCTGATGGAAGTAACAATGAACACGGAGGGTGCGCTGCAGAACGTTGCGGACTGGCGCAAGCGTTATGAAGGAACAGCGCTGATCGGCGCGGGCACCGTCATCGATTTGGAGATGGCGAAACAAGCGGTCGCGGCCGGTGCGGAATTCCTTGTCTCTCCAAACCTTGACGAAGAAGTGGTTCGCTACGCGGTAGAGCAGAATGTGCCGATCATTCCGGGCGCGATGACGCCGACAGAGATTGTCCGTGCATGGAAAGCGGGGGCAACCGCCGTGAAACTGTTTCCAATGGCATCCCTTGGTCTTTCCTACTTGAAGGATGTGCGAGCGCCGCTGGACAAAATTCCGATTGTCGTAACGGGCGGCGTGAACTTGGATAATATCGCAGACTTTATTGCCGCGGGTGCGATCGGCGTTGGACTTGGAAGCAATTTAGTAGACAAGAAGCTGATTGCTGCAGGCCAATTCAACGAGCTGGAAGCGAACGCGCGCCGATATGCGGAAGCGGTAAAGAGTTTATAAATTATGGCAGATGCGCGCGCCGGTTCCGGCCTGCATCCGAGATTAAAGGGATGACGCGGAGCTTCACCAACGATTAAACAAACAGCAAGCCCTCCATTCCGAACAGGAAAGGAGGGCTTTCTTGTTTTATCCCGTGCTGAGCACCCGCTGCGATTCGGCATTGCGCACGAGTATGCGCGAGATGCGCAAATGCTCGGTTTCCTCAACGATGAATTCAAGGTGGCCGAAGGAGACCTTTGCTTGAACCTCCGGCGGGCTGCCGACGTTCGCGTACATCCAACCGCCGATCGTATCATACCAATCGGTATCGATGCTCACATCGAAATACCGGTTCACCTCTGTAATCAGCAGCAGTCCGTCAACCGAATAGACGCCTTCCTCCACCAGTTCAATCGGCTGCCGTTCTTCGTCAAACTCGTCATGCACCTCTCCTACGAGCTCCTCGATAATGTCCTCGAAGGTAACAATTCCCGAAGAACCTCCGTATTCGTCGATCAGCAGTGCCATATGGGTGCGTTGTTTCTGCATCAAATGCATCAATTGAAGGATCGGAATCGATTCCGGCACCTTCGTCATCGTTCGAATGAGCGGTCGCAGACTCGTCATACCGGGCGTTGTGAGAAAATCTTTCACGTGAATGAATCCGATGATGTTGTCTTTGTCCGTCTCGCAAACCGGGTAACGGGTATGCATATGCTCCTGGATGATTCGCTTGTTTGTGTCGAAGGGGAGATTTAAGTATAAGCAAGTCATCTCCGTTCGGGGAATCATGATTTCCCGTGCCGTCTTCTCGGCGAAGCTCAGCACGTTGTCGACAAGTACGAGCTCCGAGTGGTTCATATCGCAGCGGTTTACATTTTGCTTGATTAAATCCCGAATCTCTTCTTCGGTATGGGCCGAAGCATGGGCAAGAAGCGCACGCGAGACGAGACGGTGAACGAGATAAAAGAGAAGCGCAGTCAAAGCGGCGGTAATCAAGAACGCGGGGAGAAGCGCAAGGGTAAACTGTTGCACAATGAAAAAGCCGAGGAAGAGGGAGGTTAGGATGATTCCATAATGGCATACCGAACGGAATAAGGCCGGCTGCCGCATCATCTTGCGGAAGAGCCTTGAGCGGTGCAGCCCCTGGAAAGCGGCAGCCCGAACATGGCGCTCCTGCACGGAAGACAATAGCGATTCACAGCCGATCAAGCAACCGCATGCTGCAACCAAACACAGGATGAAAATGACGGTTAACCATAAGGGGTAGGGGTCCAACACGTTTCCGTCCGCGCCGGAGGCCTGCGCTTCCGCAGGCCGGGCCGAACGGTACACCTCCTCTGGGTGAAAAATGGATAAAGAATTATTAAAGCGTATTCATATAAGTTTCGTCCTATGTGCGGATTTGGTCTTGGCGGTTCATTTTCTGAAAAGTGTATTCAATAATATCGCTGCGGCGAATGATGCCGATAAATACATCCATGTCATCAATGACGGGGACAAAGTTCTGCGACACCGCCAGTTTGATGAGATCCTCCATCATGGCGTCGATGCGTACGGGCACTACGCGGCGCCGCTGGGGAACTTCCGCAAGCAGAACCTTATGGGTATCAGCAAATTTTAAGTCGGGTGTATTTTTCATTTTAAATAACAAATCGCCTTCTGTAACGGTCCCGGCATATCTTCCGTTCTCGTCGACCAGCGGTACGGCGGTGTATCCGTGCCGGTCCATTCGCTCCATTGCCTGCCTCATCGTATGGGCCGGAGTCAACGTGATAACGCTTTCCTTAGGCAGCAGGAAAAAAGCAACGTTCATAAGAGTTCATCCCTCCAGTCTCACGATCTATTGTATCATGTTTGGGGCTCGTGGTATAACATAGTAAAGCTTGACTATTCAAATTACGCTTAGGGGGAAGGCTGTTGGCCCGTTTGGTACTTTTAGGATTGCTGCGAATGAAGCCGATGCACGGATATGAGATGCAGCAAATCCTGCTGCAAAGCAGAATGGACCTGTGGACGAATATGCTCCCAGGGTCGGTGTATTACGCGTTGAACAAGATGGAGGAAGAGGGGCTCGTCCGGACGGTGGCCGAGGAACGCACCGGTGCGAGGATGCGGAAAATATTCGGCATCACCGAGCAAGGAGAGGAAGCGTATCGGGATGAGCTGCGCAAGGCGCTTACGGTGCCGCCTCATTCCGTGAAGTCGGATTTCTCCGTAGGGGTAGCGTTTCTGCGGGATTTGCCTAAGGAAGAGGCGCTCGAGCTGCTCCAACAAAACGTTGAATCCGTACGCAATATGCTTGCTTCGTGGCGCGTCGGACAAGCCGCGAAAGGGGAGGCGGTTTCGGAGGCGGTTCGGCTGACGTTCCAGAACGGCATTGAGCGGTTGGAGCTGGATTTGAAATATTTAGAGAAATTAATCGAAATTACGGAAAAAACTAGTTGACAACGGGGATTGACGTAAATATACTCAAACTGTAATAGTCAACGTTGATTATTGGTCTCTTTCAACGATTGCAGCAAACGTACTTAAAGCGCGTCTGACAAGACGGCTTTCTTTTTTCCTAAATACTCAACATTGACTATACAAAATTGAATAATAAGATAAGGGTGGTTTTGCGCATGCGCCAAGTTTTAGTGGAAGCAACCGGTTTAGTGAAAAGGTACGCCGCGAAGACAGCGGTGAACGGTGTTCAAATTCGAGTATCCCAAGGCGAAATTGTGGCTGTGATCGGACCGAACGGCGCCGGAAAGTCAACGACATTAGATTTGCTGTTAGGATTGCGGAACGCGGACGAAGGGGAGGTTCGCTACAAGTGGAGCGAACCGCGCAAGCATATCGGCGTGCAGCTTCAGGCGACGCCGTTCTTCTCGGGCTTGACCGCGAAGGAGCATCTGAAGCTGTTCGCGTCGCTATACGGGATCCGGCTGTCATCCGCGAGAGCGGAAGAGCTGCTTGCAGCTTGCGGCTTGAAGGAAGCGGGGGAGGCCGCCGCGGGGAAGCTGTCGGGCGGTCAGCAGAAGCGGCTTGCCATCGCCATGGCGATGGCCCATGATCCGGAGCTTCTCTTCCTCGATGAGCCGTCCGCGGCCCTCGACCCTCGAGCGCGGCAGGAGGTTCGGTCGCTGCTCTCGGCCCTTGCCGAGCGGGGAACCGGCATTATCTTCACCTCCCATGATATGGAGGAGGTTGAGAAAATCGCCCACCGCGTCGTGATGATTGCCGACGGGCGGGCGATTGCGGAAGGGGCGCCCGATGCGCTCTGCCGCGAGCACGGCGTGGCCGGGCTGGAAGCGTTGTATCTGCAATTGACGGATTCGAAAGGGATGGTGTGTGAATGAACACGAAAACATTAATTTGGTATTTGCTCAAAAATATGAGCAAGGATGTCTATACGATTATTTACTCCGTATGTTTGCCGATCGCTTTATTGGTAGGATTGTACATGTTTTTCGAGGATCCCGGCTATCGCGGGCAGCTGCTTGCAGGCGTGCTGGCGTTAAACACGATGATGGGGGCGCTCAATCTGACGGCGTTCGATGTGCTGCAGCCGCGCAACCGCGGTGTGTTGAAGCTGGTCAAGGCGACCCCCGTGAAGCTGGTATCCTTCATGGCTGCCTTTGCCTCGGCGAGGCTGCTGTTTACGTTCGCGCTGAATGCTGCGGTGCTGCTCGTCGCAGCCATCGGCTTCGGCGTTCATGTTTCGCTGCTGGAGGCGCTCGCGATGCTGGTTGTACTGTTCGCCGGGTCGCTGCCGCTCTTAGGGCTTGGATTTCTATGCGGCAATCTGGCCGGTCATGAAGGGCAAGTGAATATGCTGACCAATTTGTTGTGCTTCCCGATGATTTTTACGAGCGAATCGTTCTATAGCATGGCGCACGCGCCGAACTGGGCGATTGCCATCGGCAAGGCGCTCCCGTATAAGCCGTTCGTGGAAGGCCTTAACTCGGCGATGGGCGGCAATTTCGCCGCGTTGCCGCAGCAGCTGCTTCTGCTGGCCGCTTTTTCCTTGGCCGCGTGGGTGCTTGCCGCCGTCACGTTTCGTTGGGACAGCTCCGAGAAAGCAGGCGGCGCACGGTTCCGCCGAACAGGGATTCAACGGTGAGCTGACAGGCATTCGTGAACCGAGTATGGTACAATGTCTGCAGGTGATCAATCATTATGGCGAATGCGAAATATTACGTCGTGTGGGTCGGCAAGACGCCTGGCATCTACACGGCTTGGAATGAATGCAAAGCTCAAGTGGACGGTGTGCCCGGAGCCAAGTATAAGTCATACCCGACGAAGGCTGAAGCGGAGAAAGCTTACGCGATCGGGTTTCAGAAGGCGTTCGCTCAAGCCGGCGTGAAGGCCGGCCCGAACAAAGCGGCGGAGCCTGCGGGCGATTACGACCGGAACAGCATCTGTGTGGACGCGGCGTCCAGCGGAAATCCCGGCATCGTAGAATACCAAGGTGTCGATACCGAGACCGGCGAGCGGTTGTTCCATCAGGGACCGTTCCCGAAGGGGACGAACAACTTGGGCGAATTTCTGGCCATTGTGCACGGCCTGGCATATTTGAAGAAGCTGGGCAGCAACAAGACAATATACAGTGATTCGCAGACGGCGATCAAGTGGGTGCGGGATAAGCGCGTGGCGACGACGTTGGACCGTGACGAGTCTACGGAAGATATTTATCGGCTTGTTGACCGGGCGATGGAATGGCTCAAGACAAACTCGTATTCGAATAAGATTGTAAAATGGAACACCGACGCGTGGGGCGAGATTAAAGCGGATTTCGGCAGAAAATAGGAGAGGGCAGAAACATCATGACACAACAGTACCGGTTAATTGCGACAGACATTGACGACACATTGCTGACGGACGATCTCATCATCACGGAAGGCACGAAGGCGGCGCTGGCGGAAGCGGTGCAGCAAGGCTGTGTCGTAACGCTGGCAACAGGGAGGATGCATTCGTCGGCGAAGCAGATCGCCGGGCAGCTCGAGTTGAACGTGCCGATCATTACGTATCAAGGCGCGTTGATCAAGAACTTGCTCGACGATGAAGTGCTGTATGAGCGTTTGGTGCCGGAGGATGCGGCGCTTATGATCGTTGAATTTGTGAAGGAGCGAGGGCTTCATCTTCAAGGCTATGTGGATGACCGTCTGCTGTCCATGGAGGAGAACGAGAAAATCCGTAAATACGCAGAGCTTACGAAGGTGCCATATGAAGTCGAGGGCGACTTCTACGCGGTGGCGAAGAAGGGTTCCGCGAAGCTGCTCATCATCGACGAACCGGAAGTGTTGGATGCGCTGACGCCTCAGCTGCGGGCTGTTGTCGGTGAGCGGGTTCATATTACGAAGTCGAAGCCGAATTACTTGGAGATTGTGCATCCCGAAGCGAGTAAAGGGAACGCGCTCTTACATCTGGCGGCGCATTACGGTATTCCGCGGGAGGCGACGATCGGCATCGGGGACTCGTGGAACGACCGCGAGCTCGTGCAAACGGCAGGACTTGGCGTAGCAATGGCCAACGCGGTGGACGCTTTGAAAGAGATTGCGGACTATATTACGCTAAGCAACAACGACGAAGGCGTGCGGGCCGTCGTAGAGAAATTTATTTTAGGGCGTGTGTAAAAGGAAGAACCCCTGGTGCCGTTCTAGGCATCAGGGGTTCAATTGTTACTGTGTGTCAGTCCGTTAGGTTGTCCACTATTCTTGCGATAAGCACCAAATTGACTGAATTTCATGGTAATAGCGGACAATCGATTTCCTTATTTCGCAGCTTCTGAACAACTCGGTCCAAATAACGGACATGGCATGCCGTTACCGGATATCGCATTTGTTAAGGATAAACTGGATTTGATTCTCCAACCGATCCACGGTTTCGGTCTCTTCCTTCGTGAGCTCCCCGTCCTTCGACTTCCATTGCTCCAGTTCCTGCTTCAGCCGATGCAGGTCATCGCTGGCATTCGAACAATCATAATTGCTTTCCAATTGATCGAGCACAGAGGACCCTCCCATAGATAAGGTTGCTCCCGCTTTGGCCGCAGGGCAATGTTTAGGATTCCCTGCTCTGCATTAGCACATGCGCGTTTCCTTACTTCGGATCTTCTCCGGCTGCGCCCTCTGTTTTTGTCGGTGCTGGAGGCTGCGGTGGTGCGGGTTCCTTTTCTACAGTTAAAGATGTGTGTGATTGAAGCTCCTTCTGCATGGCCCGGATTTGCCGGTTCTGCTTCATGATCCGGATCGTGCCGAACAGTCCGACAACGAAGCCGCCCGCCAGCGCGGAGCCGAGGATGACCATAATGAGCGGGATATGCGCTGTGCCGAACATATAATCAACGGGAACCGCCTCCACGTTTACAACAGAGAAAATCGCAATAATTAACGCAAACACGAGAGCAAAAATCAAGGTCCACTGTTGTTTCATATCTGTTGTCCCCCTTAAAGATATATAGGTTGTAAAATTATAACATAGCGTAATAGGAACTGCCTAAAACATTTGTATACTTAAACATAAGTCTGCGGTTGAGGTTCTGCGGCTTGACCATTATAATGGAATAATTAGCTGTAAATACGTAACCTTGGTAAGGTTGGAGGCGGAGCGAACATGATTAACATGGACTGCAAAATTTTAGACTGTACGATTCGTGACGGCGGTTTGGTGAATAATTGGGATTTCAGTGTCGATTTCGTGCGAGACCTGTATTACAGCTTGAGCGAATGCGGCGTGGAATATATGGAGATCGGCTACAAAAATTCCCCGAAGCTGTTGAAGGGTGCGGACGCGGGACCATGGCGTTTCTTGGACGAAGCCTTCATGCGCGAGGTGTTTCCGCAGAAGACTAACACCAAGCTTTCCGCGCTGGTTGATATCGGACGTGTGGATGAGAACGATATTCTGCCTAGAGAAGAAAGTATGCTGGACTTGATCCGTGTAGCGTGCTACATCAAGGATGTGGATAAGGGTGTTGAGCTGGTGGAAAAATTCCATGCGCTCGGCTACGAGACGACGTTGAACATTATGGCGCTGTCGAATGCGCTTGAGAATGAAGTGACCGAAGCGCTGCAGTATGTTGGGCAGAGCAATGTGGATGTCGTGTACGTCGTAGATTCGTACGGCAGTATGGTGCCGAAGGATGTTGCGTACATGACGGAGAAGTTTAAGCGCGCGCTGCCGAATAAGTTGCTCGGCATTCATACGCACAACAACATGCAGCTTGCGTTCGCGAACACGCTGGTAGGAATTGAAGGCGGAATTACGTTCTTGGATTCGTCGGTGTACGGCATGGGCCGCGCCGCAGGCAACTGCACGACGGAGCTGCTGCTGGCGAACTTGCGGAATCCGAAATATGAGATTCGCCCGCTGTTAGGCTTCCTAGAGAAGCACATGGTGCCGATGCGCGAGAAGTGGGAGTGGGGATACAATATCCCATACATGCTTACGGGCAATTTGAACGAGCATCCGCGTTCGGCGATGGCGCTGCGCGCGAGCGAGAATAAGGATAAATATTTAGATTACTATGACCGCTTAACGACACCGGAGACGGCCTTTGGCGGGAATGGCTAATCAAGCGGGAGTCGCCAGGTACGGGGCGGCTCTTTCTTCATGTAAAGCCCCCGTCGCGGGAAGCGGCGGGGGCATGATTGTGAGGTTATTCGGTTTCGCGGCTCTTGGCCATCTGCTGCCAGACCGTGCCGGCTGCCGCTTCGCCGGAAGCGATACGCTCCGCGGCCATGCGCGCTTGCAGGGCGACCTCGAATTCGGGATCGTCCTGCGCCTTCCGCAGTGCGTCCAATGCGGCCTCGTCGCCGCATTCGTACAAGAAGCGCGCGGCGCGCCAGCGGACGATCTTGCTCTTGTCGCCGAGCGCCTCGATCATCGCGGACTGCGCCGCAGGGTCGCCGATGTCCGACAGCGCGTCCCCGGCCGTCCGGCGCACGGCGACGGACGGGTCCTTGAGCATCCGAATGAGATGCTCGATCGCTTCCGGCCCCTTAATATCGCCCAGATACACGACGGCGAGACGGCGGATCGAGAAGTTCGGATCCGCCAGCGCCTTCACCACAATCGGGAGATGCTCCGGGGCCGGCTTCAAGCGCTCCAGCGCCGCGTAGCGCACCTTCCATTCGGGGCTGTCCAGCCGCCCCGCAATCTCCTCCGGCGACAGCTTCTCCGCCGCCGACAGCGCCGGCGCCGCTTCCGGCTTGTCGCCCATCGCTTCCGCCTGCTTCACCAGCGTTCGCAGGCGCGCATCGTCGTAGGCGGCGTCAATCTCCGCCGCCACCTGCGCGGCGATCTCGTCGAGCTCGCCGTAGCGCACCCCATGATCCACGAGCTGGCGCTCTCGGATCAAATTCGGCGACGCGGCGCCTGCGGTCATCGCCGCCGCCGCAAACCGCTCCGGCAGCGCCACGCGAGCCTCCTCGTGCCCGGCGCGCACCCGGATTTGCATCGGGATGCCGCGGAACATCTGCACGAGTACATTGGCTTCGCCGTAGCCCTCTGCCGGCACCGGGACCCCGGCGCCGGCGGCCGCGCCGCCTTCGCCGAACGCCTCGCGCACCGCCGCGAGAATCGCGCGCCAATCGCCGTTCGGCTCGCGCTCCACCGCAATGAAATCAGCCGCCTGGTATACGCCTTTCACGCCTTCAATCTCAAGCAGCGCGCGCAGATGCTTCGGGGCGGACCCGGATTCCGCGCGGGTAAACTCGTATTTCATGCCGGGGGCAAGGGATTCGTCGAGATTCAGCTTCATCGCGTTCGGACTCGGCGTAGGTTCAATAGAGATAATGTTCATGACAACACCTCCGTCTAAGAATGGGATACATTTTCTTTTATGATACCACAATGTATTCCCTAACACTTTCCGGCAATTATGATATAATAGGGCGGATGCATATGGCACGGAAAGGACGGATTGATTTTATTTTATGATTACAGCTTCCAACGTTACGCTGCGCTTCGGCAAGCGTGCGCTGTTTGAAGACGTCAACATCAAGTTCACGCCGGGGAACTGCTACGGCTTGATTGGCGCGAACGGTGCGGGGAAATCGACATTCCTGAAGATTCTCTCCGGTGAAATAGAGCCGACCCGAGGCGAAGTATCGATTACACCGGGCGAGCGATTGGCCGTATTGAAGCAGGACCACTACGCTTATGACGAATATCAGGTACTGCAAACGGTCATTATGGGGCACAAGCGCCTCTATGAAATTATGGAGGAGAAGAACGCCCTCTACGCGAAACCGGACTTCTCGGATGAAGACGGCATGCGGGCGGCG
>Ga0180215_1001416_pt1 | contig 26416 bp, 8 predicted proteins | sample eDN3rd37CBELigBY_FD_128871 | JGI IMG/M metagenome (GOLD analysis project Ga0180215, IMG submission 128871) | Enriched backyard soil microbial communities from Emeryville, California, USA - eDNA 3rd pass 37_C BE-Lig BY (version 2) (version 2) | ecosystem: Environmental > Terrestrial > Soil >...
CGCCGAGAACCTGCAGGTCGTCCCAGAACGGGGCCAGGTGGACCTTGACGCCAGACGCCGAATCGTTGGGGAAGGTGGTGTTGCTTCCGAGCCCGTTCCCGCCTCCGGCGAAGGAGAGATAGCCGTCCACGAAGACGTCCAGGCTGTTGTGACCGGTCCCGAGGTAGGGGAAGCTGAAGGGGAGGGAGACCGCTGCGGAGCCGGTCGCCGCGTTGGAGGCGGTGAGTTCCACCGCTCCCTCCATCCCGCTCACGTCGACGAAGGCGCTCTCTGGAGCGGTCTCGAGCAGGACCTCGGTCAACGGCGTGAGGATCGTGACGTCCCCAGGCTGATGCGGAGTGAGCTGCCAGTGTACCTCGACGGTGTCGCCAGGGGAGAAGATCCCGGATGGGCCAGTCACCGAGAGATCGAAGGTCCGCAACGCCACCACCCGCTCCTCGACGAAGGTCTCGCCCATGGACGTCGCTTCCAGGGTGTAGGTGGTGGTCCCCGTCGGCGTATCGTTGAACGTCCCCAGGAGCGGGATGTTCGGCGCCAAGTACGACTCCAAAACGGCCCCATTCACCTTCACCTGCAAGGAGTCGACCCCCCGCACGCTCCAGCTCAGGGTGACGGGCTGTCCTGCAGTCGGCGCTTCAGGGTTCACCTGGAGGAAGTCGATTCCGCGCGCGACCTCGATTCGGACGGCGGGGGCGCAGGCCAGATCCCTGGTGACGGCCTCGAGGGCGCAGAGTTTGTAGGTCGTCGAGTCGACGGGGTGGACGACGACGGAGCCAGTTCCCGCCGAGGTCTGAGGTGTGAACTTCCAGGCGCGGTACGCGAGTCCACCCGGGACCGGCTTGTTTGCGAGCGCGCGGTTGGTGCCACCGAAGTGGACCAGGTGTCCGGCGATGCCTCCTGGGAGCTGGTAGCCGATGGTGGCGGAGGCGCCGTTCGTCTCCCGCTCGCAGCTGGCCGGGTAGCAGTCCGTGGCGGATCCGGGGAGGGGCGGCGGCTGCATCCGATCATATCGGAACTCGAAGCTCCCGTTCCGATGGAGAACCACCATGAAGTTGATCTCTCCCTGGTTTACGTCGGAGGACCCCCACCGCAGGCTCATGGTGCTCCACTGGATCACGTAGCGATCCGCGTCGATCTTCTTGGCGAGGATCCTGCCCCACTGCCTGGTGTGGAGGTCCTCCCAGAAGGGGGCGATGGCCTTGGTGTGGTTGGTGCCGGTGGTGTTGGGAATCACGACGTTCCCCGCTACAGAGTTCCCCGTGTCCCAATTTAGGTAGCCGTCGGTGGCCACTTGGACGTAGGTGTGGTCGGTTCCGAAATAGGGGAAGACGAAGTCGTCGAAATCCAGTCTGACGTTGGCGTTGTCGACGTTGGCGCCGACGAGTTGCCGCGCGTCCATGTCCTGGGAGATGTCGTAGGTCGACCAATCGGTGTTGGGGAACTCCTCCATGGGGGAAACGATGTGGACCGAGGCATTGGGGTCCTGTTGGGTCAGGTTCCAGCTCACCGTGACGGGGGTCCCCGGGCCGCTGGACGTGCCTGCGCTGGCGGTTAGCCCGAAGCGATTGATCTCGACCACCCGCTGCAGAAAGTCCCTGCGGCTCCCCGCCAGGACCTCTACGACATAGGTGGTGTCCTTCGTCGGGTTGAGGACCACCGAGCCCTGCTCGATCTCCGTGAGGTCCGAGGTGGTGTAGACCACGTTGTCCCCATCGAGGACGTTCAGCACCTTGCCGCCGACGCTCCTCCAGGAGAGGGTGATGGGCTCGTTGTAGCCGATGTGCTCCTTGGAGAGGGTCGCCGAGGTCAGGCCAAAGTTCGCCTCGATCCGCAGCGGCTTGCAGATGAGCTCCCCGCCGAGCTCCACGCAGAAGGAGTATGTCTCGGTCTGCTGCGGGCGGAAGGTGAAGCTGCCCGTGCCGTTGATGACCTGATAGCGCAGGGTCCGATGGCTGAGGCCCCCTTCCACCGACGGATTGCCTGCAGCGGCGTTCGTGCCGCCGAAGTGGTAGTTCAGGCCCTTGGTGCCGCTCTCCCATTGGTAGCCGATGGTGGCAGACGAGCCGTTCACCTCGTTGATGCAGTCGTTCGGGAAGCATCCGCTGGCGGGGCGGAAGGTGGGGTGCGGTTCCATGTCCCCGTACCGATAATCGAAGGTCCCGTTGCGGTGGAGCACGAGTTGGAAGTTCAGGTTCTGGGGATTCGCGTTGCTCGAGGGGCTCCCGTTGAGGCTCATCTTCGACCACTGGATCACGAAGGTGTCGTCGCTGGTCCGTGCCGTATACATCTTGCCGATGTTGCGGGGGATGAGGTCATCCCAGAACGGAGCCAGGTGTGCGTTGATGGCGTTGATAGTCGTCGTCGGGAACGGCTGATTGGAGGGATAGTTGAGGGCCCCGAGTGTGAAGGAAATATAGCCGTCTACGAAGGTGACGAGCTGGGTGATGGACTCGCCCATGTAGGGGAAGACGAAATCCTGCGGAAGGTCTACGGTCACGACTGTCGACGTATTGGATGGACTGATGTTCAGGTCCGTGACCTGCGGCAGGGTCGAGATGTCGACGAACCGATCGTCCGGTCCGGGGCTGTCGATCTCCGCCATGGGCAGCCGGCCGAAGACCCTGAGGGGAGCGCCACCGTCCAGGGTGCGGGCGTCGACGGTGATGGTGACGGGGTCGCCAGGGCGGACGCTGGTCGAGGAGGCCTGGAGGCCGATCAGCACATCCAGGAGACCTACCGTGACGGTCGCCTCCTCGCTGGCCCCCAGATCATTGGTGACCACGAGCTTGAACTCGGTCTCCTGCTGGATCCCCGTCGCCAGAAAGGAGCCCGAGGGGGTCCCGTTGGGATCGGAGAAGATCTCCACCCCATCGGCGGAGAGGCTGACCGACGCAGCGGCGAAGACCTCCCAGGTGAGGAGGACGTCCCCGCCCTTCTCCACCGCTTCCGCTTCAGCGGTGAAGGAGGCCACACCGAAGGAGCCGAAGATGTTCACCGAGATGCTGCGCTCGGTGACGAAGCCATGCGCGCCGGTGGCCCGGACCGTGTACGTCTTTGGACCGGGAACCTCCTCCGTGAGAGCGCAAAGGCCCTCGTCGATCTGATCCTGGTTCGGCGCCGTGCACCGGATCGCGCCGCTCTGGTCGAGGACCACCAGGGAGGAGGCGTTGAAGGTCTTCCATCCCACCCGGATCTCCTCGCCCATCCCGACGGGTGCGAGGTTCTCCGGCGTCAGCTCGACGAGCGGCTTGCGAGCGACCTGCAGGTTGACGGACTTCGAGTGGGCGTTCAAGCCGCGGCTGGCAGTGACGGTGATCGAGAAGTTCTCCTGCCTGCCGAAGGGGGCGAAGGTCAGCTCCCCGCTGCGCGGGAGGGAGGAGATCGGGCGGTAGGAGAAGGTCCGATGATCACGCAGGCCGTTGATGGAGGGGTTTCCGTTGAGGGAGATGAGACCCGATCGGCTCCGGTCCGGGAACTGAAAGCCGACGGTGGCGCTGGATCCCGACAGGATGGCGGTGCTGATGTTGCTGTCTCTCGCCGCCTGCACCCCGTAGCGGTAGTCGAAGCTCCCGTCTTCGCGGAGTACCACCTCGAAGTTGAAGCTGGCGGTCCTCCAGCTCGAATAGCCGATGTCTCGCCACTGAATCACGAGGATCCGCTCTCCGTCCTCCTCGAGGAGCGCGTAGTAGATGTTGCCGGCGGGATAGCGCTGGGGGTTCCACGCCACCGAGTCCCAGAAGGGAGCCAGGGAGACGTGGGCGTCCTTCGCCTCCGAGGGGAGGGTCGTGTTGAGATTGGTGGCGGACGGAGGGAGGCCCGAGCCGACGAAGTCGAATGAGATGTACCCCGGCGTGCTGACCCAGGCCTGCCTGAAATCGAGCCCCCCGAAGATGAACCGGAAGTCGTCGGGGAAGTCGAGCCGGGCGCAGCCATGTGTGTCGACGGCACCGCAGGCGCTCCCCAGCGGCAGGTGCGTGCCGCCCAAGGGAGGAAGATCCAGGTAGGGAGCCGCGGTCTCCTCCAGCAGATAGCCGCCGGAGATGGCGTCGATGGTGACCGAGTCGGCCATGCGGCTCTCCCAGCGCAAGGTTACCTCCTGCCCCTGGGCGAAGGCGTCGGGGATGGCCTCGACCAGGAGGACCTCGAGGGGCGCGACGTTGACCGTCAGCTCCCGAACGGTGGCGCCGCCGATCGTGTTGGTGGCGACCAGCCGAAAGTCCCGGGGCTCGTCCGTGACGAAGGCGTAGCTCCCCGCTTCCCGCTCGGCGCCCTGGGCCTCCAAGATCTGGACGGGGCTCCCGTCGACGATCTCGAAGAGTACGACGGTCTCGGCGTCCCGGGTGGTCCACGAGAGGGTCACCTCATCCGCGATCGAGTCGTCGAATTCTTCAGGGGTGGCGATGAAGTCGACGGCAGGTCGAGGGTGGACCACCACGGTCACGCTCCGCCGATGGGGGACGGAGTCCGGATGATCGGTGGTCGCTTCGAGCTCGAGTTCGTACGACCCGAGCTCGGTGAGGGTGGCGAAGATGACCTCCTCCGCCTGCGCCGCGGGGTAGGTGTTGCCCCGGTCGTCGCGGAGGGCGAGGCTCGGCTCCCCGCCTGCGGGATCACCGCGTACGGTCCAGCTGATCTCGAGAATGTCGCCGGCGGTGAGGAGCTTGGGCCCCGCGTCGAAGTGGGTGATCAGCGGACCGTTCGAGGCCAAGACCTCGGCGGAGCGGGTGGCGACGCCGCTGAGGTTGGAGACGGTGAGGGTGAGCGCGTAGACCCCGGGTGCCTGCGGCTTCCAGGTGCAGCTCGATGTCTCGATTCTCGCGTAATCGAACTCCTCACAGATCGTCTCCCCCGTCTCGTCCAGGGTGAGGGCGAGCTCGCTGCCTGCCAGGGTCTGCCAGCTGAATGTGGTCTCGTCGCCGAGCCAGAGGGCGCTGGAGCTGATCTGCAGCTCGACGATCTCGGGTGCGGCCACGTCCACATCGAGGGTGGCGGTGACCTGGGTGCCCATCTCGTTGACGGCGCGCAGCTCCAGGGTGGAGGAGAAGGAGAACGCCACTTCGACGCTGCCCTCCGAAGCTCCCGCGTCCTCGAGCTGCACTTCGTTCTGCCAGAGTTCGACATAGGCAGTGCCCGTGGTCTCCCAGCGAATCGTGCTCATCTCGCCCAGTCCGACCACGGTGCGCGACGCCTCGAAGCGTTCGATCACGGGGAGGTAGGCCACCTGGATCGTGACGCTGCGCGAGGCCTCATCCGCCTCGTTCGTTGCCACCAGGGTGAAGGTGGTCGACTCCTCGAGGGTGACTTCGACGCTCCCCTCGCCCGCCTCTGCGTCCAGGACGATCGGCTCCCTCCCCGGGGCTTCGAGGCGCAGGGAAGCTGCGCGGACCACCCCGGACCAGGTGATGCTGGCGACCGCTTCGCCTTCGCTGTTCGCCTCCACCCACTCGGGGGCGCCAAGCTCCGCGATGAAGGGTCCCTGGGGATCGACGACCACGTCTCGGAGCATCGTCGTCGCGCGGCCTGCGGCGTTGCGGGCTACGAGGGTGAAGGTGGTGCTCTCCGACACCGCGACGACGATCGAGCCCTTGCCGACGGGCTGATCACCCAGATCGACCGGATGATCTCCCTGCCGAAGTTCGAGGGTCGCGGCACCCAAGGTCGCCCAGTGGATGGTTACTTCACCTGGCACTTCGAGGCGCTCGGGGGAGACCTCGAAGCGCTGGATCGTAGGGGATGTCGGCTCGGACGCAGGATCGGAGCCGCAGCCCACGAGCCAAAGAGCCGAGATCACGGCGAGGAGATGAGGGGAGGCAATCGATCGCAACCTGCGAAGCGTGAGAAGCATCTTCGACTCCTTCGTTCGATTCACGAGACCCAGCACCATCCATGAGCGGGGTGGGCGTCCATCCCTCCATGTGAGCAAAGGGGACGGGCCGGGCCTACCCCCAGGAGTTCCAAAATGCTCCAAGGCGCTTGGATCGGATTGGAAAGGTCTTAGGGAAGACCTTCGATCGCGATCGAGGGGTGGACCCGGTAGCCGGTGGGGCCGGTCTGCAGCACTGCATGGAGGCCCAGGTCCCGCAGGGCCCAGATCGCGAAATAGAGCCTCCGAGCCGCCTTCTTCGTGGTCATCCGGGCGTTGGGCCACCCCGCCTCGACCAGCTCCTCTACCTCCACCATCTCGCCGGGCCTCGCGAGCCTCGCGTCGATCAACGCCTGGAAGATCCGCTAGGGTGGTACGCGACCCGGATGGTGACGCTGCGGGATTCCTCTCCCTCGTCACTGGCTGCGACCAGGGTGAAGGTGGTCTCCTCCCGGAGGACGACCTCGATGCGCCCCTCGCCAACGTCAGGATCGAGGGCGATCGGCTCTCGGCCCTCCGTCTGGAGGCGCAGCTCCCGGGCACCCTCGACGGACCACTCGATCAGCGCGGTTGCTTCTCCGGTCTCGTCTGCCCCCACCACCTCCGGCGCGTTCAAGGTCGTGATCCGGGGGCCGGCGGGAGCATCGACGGTGACCGTGCGGCTCGCCGTGACGAGTCGACCCGCCGCGTCTCCCGCGCGAAGGGTGAAGGTAGAGGTCCGGGAGACCGGGAGGACCAAGGCCCCGCTCTCGACAGATGGGTCGACCCGTTCGATGGGCTCGTCTCCCTGGAGGATCTCGAGGGTGGTCGCCAAGGAGACCTTCCAGCGGACGGTCACCTCTCCCGGCTCCGAGAGCCGATCCGGCGCGATCTCGAAGGCGTGGATCGCCAAGCGCGTGGCCTCGGTCGACGCTCCCGGATCGCAGCCTCCAAGAAGGGTGGCGACGGCCAGGATCAGAAGCAGCACCGGCGCCGCAGGGGATCGCAAGGACGCAGGGATCGACACTTGACACCTCCAATCGGTCCAGGGGATCGCCTGTGCAGCGCGAGGGCGGGTCCCATGCGATCATGAAGGCCGCAATCTGCCGATGGTTGCACGTCCGAATAGCTTCAAGGTTTATAGATTTCCCAGCCGGAGGGTCGGGCGGGGGCCTGCGCGGGGCGAGCTGCGAGGCATCTGCGAGCGCTCGCGCCCCGCTTCGGAGCCTGTGAAGGATCGTCCTCGCGAGACGCTCAGTCGGCGACGCGCAGGAGCGGGACCGCCGGGTCGAGGAGGTAGCCCTCGTCGCGGGTGAGGAGGAGGTCGGCGAGGCCGAGGCCCCGCAACGTCCAGATCCCGATGTAGACCCGCTTCAGCTCGGTCTCGGGGCGCACCTTCACCCCGGGCCAGCCCGCGGCGAAGAGCTCCCGTGGGTCGATGCTGACGCCGGGGGTCTCGAGGCGCTTGATGGCGAGGAAGTCGAGCATGCGGCGGATCGCAGCGCGGCGGCGCAGGTCGACCCGCTCGCCGCGAGGGGCCTCGAACCACTCGGCGTCGGGGCCCAGGCGGAGGGAGTCGGCGACGGGCTGGGGCGGGACGTGGCCGGAGGCCTCCCACTCTTCCCAGGCCTCCGCGTCCGCACGCAGGAGGGCGTAGGCCGAGAGGAAGGGCGGGCTCGCGCTCTGGGCTTCGTCGAGCTTCGCCCGCGCCCGGTTGGCGCAGGCGTGTGCCTCGCTGGGATCGGACTCCGCCAGCGAACGGGCCCTGGCGAAATCGATACATCCTTCCAGGATCTCGATGACGCGCAGCTCGTGGGAGAGCGATCGGGGGCCAAAGTAGGCGCGCGCGTCCTCCAGGTTCTGGGCTGCCTCCGAGAAGCGGCCTGCCCTCGCTTCCAGGGTGGCGAGGAAGGGGAGGGCCCTGGCGAGGTCGAGCCTGCTGCCGGCGCTCTCCAGGAGGCGCAGGGCCTGGACGAGGGACGCCTCCGCCTCGACCCAATTCCCTCGCTGCAATTGGAGACATCCGAGGACGAAGCGCGCGCCGCCCTCCAGGCGGAGATCGCCGCAGCTCTCCGCGTTCGCCAGCGCCGCCGAGAGGTGCAGCTCCACCTCGTTCAGCCGGGCCGCCTCGAGCTCCAGGCGGGCGAGGTGGAGGCGGTCGCTCCCCTCCCTGGAGGGGATGCCCAGCGCCATGGAGTGATCCAGCGCGTCCTGCAGCGCCCGGCGCGCCTCGCGGAAACGTCCCCTCTCGAGCTTGATCCTGCCGTGCACGCTGGCGGCGATCCCGTCGAGCCCTGCCTGGGCCTTGCGGCGCAAAGAGGCGTTCGCCTGCTCGAAGCAGGCCTCCGCGTCGTCGAGGGCCCCCGACTCGAGGTGGCTCAGGGCCTCGCCGAGGAGGGCCCGGACCTCTCCGCCGGGATCCGCCGCCTGGCCCGACAGCGCCCGTGCCCGCTGCCAGGCGGCGACGGCCTGCGCCCCTTCGCCGATCCGATCTTGGATCGCCGCGAGGGCCATGTGGACCGAAGCCTCGGCGACGGGCGCTCCGACCCGCTCACAGTCGTGGAGCGCGTCCTCCAGGGATTCGAGGCCCTCGTCGTGATCGCCCACCCGCGAGCGGGCGATGGCCAGGGTGGCGGCGGCCTGGACGCAGAGGCGTTCGTCACCGAGGTTGCGGGCCGCTGCGACCATCGTCTCCAGCGCAGGATGCGTCGCTTCGGGGAATTCCTCCTCCGCAGCCATCCGCGCGAGGACCCGGCCTGCCCGAAAGGCGAGGGCAGGCTCCTGGGACGCGAGCCTGGAGAGCGCGGACTCCAGGTTCACCCGCTCCGCCTGGAGGGATCGCCACGCCTCCAGGTGTCGATCGCCGTCGAGCTGCGCCAGCGCCGCCTCCCCCTGTTCGACGAAGTAGCTGCCATGGCGCAGCGAGATGCGGGCGAGTCCCCCTTCCTCCTCGAGCTCCCTCCAGGCAAAGGCCCGGATGCTCTCGAGGATGGAGAACCGCGACGACTCTCCCTCGTGGATCTCCAGGAGGGTCTTGCCCCGGAGGCTGTCGAGGAGATCGAGGACCTCGGAGATGTCCTCGTTCTCGTCGAGGACCTCGAGGGCAGCCTCTAGGGTGAAGCCTCCGGCGAAGATCGAGGTGCGCGCCAGGATCCGCCGCTCGCCTGGGCTGAGCTGCTCCCAGGTCAGGGCGAGGGCCTCGTCCACGGAGCCGTGCTTGCCGCCCGTGCTCCCGGAGCGGACCAGCCCCAGCCGCTGCCCCATCCCGGCGACCAGGTCCCGAGGGGAGAGGAGCCTGGCGCGGGCTGCGGCCAGCTCGATCGCCAGGGGCATCCAGCCGAGGCGTCCGACCAGGTCCTGGACGACGGGGAGCTCTCCCTGCGGGATCTCCCGCCCCGCCTCGGCTGCCCGCTGGACGTAGAGGGTCACCGCGTCCTCGGGGAGGAGGGGACCGAGCTCGAAGCGGGCCTCCCCCTCGATCTCCAGCGGAACGATCGAGGTGAGGATCACCTGCAGGTTGTTGCAGCGCTCGAGCCAGACCTCGAGGAGGCGGCCCAGCACCGAGGCGACCCGCTCCCCGCTGTCGAGGATCAGCAGAGTCTTGGGGAGCTGGGCGATGGCGATCTCCAGGCGCCCGGGGGGCCAGGCCGTGAGACCGAGGACCCCGGCGACGGCGCCCTCGATGTCGGCGGCGGTCTCCAAATCCGCGAGGTCGCAGGTGTAGACTCGCTCCCCCTTGTCGTCGAAATAGAACCCTGCCGAGTGCGCGAGGCGGGTCTTGCCGATCCCGGAGAGGCCCGTGATCGTGACCAGGGCCACGCCTCGGTCGAGGGTCTCGATCAGCCGGCGCTGCTCCCTGCGGCGTCCGACGAAGGAGGAGATCTCCTCCCGGGTGGTTGGTACGCTCGAATGCAAAGCGACTCCTGCGATCCGCCTGCTCCTCCGATCTTCGCGATCTTTCGCTGGGTCGGGGGGCAGATCCATAGAGCTTACTACAGAGCCGACAAGTTTCTCGTCCGCCTCGGACGGGAGCATGGGATACCGTCTGAAGAATGACCCTCGTTCGCTCCGCAGCCAAAACCGCCCTGGGCGCCCGCCAGGTGGTCAAGGACCTGGGCAGGCTCCAGCAGATCGCCCAGATCCTGGCCCGCCACGGCTTTGGCTGGCTGGTCGAGCGCGTCGAGATCCCGGGCCTGGGCCTCTTCCGCAAGGGGGCCGAGGCAGCGGAGCCGACCCCCGAGCGGCTGGTGGGCGCCATCAAGGAGCTCGGCCCCACCTTCGTGAAGCTCGGGCAGATGCTCTCGACCCGGGTGGATCTGCTCCCCCCCGACTACGCGGAGGCCTTCCAATCCCTGCAGGACGACGTGGGGCCGATCGCCTACGAGGAGGTGGTGGCGCAGATCGAGGGCTGCCTGGGGTCGCCGCCGGAGGAGATCTTTGCGCGCTTCGAGAAGGAGCCCATCGCCACCGCCTCGATCGCCCAGGTGCATCGAGCCCGGCTGAAGAGCGGGGAGGAGGTGGCGGTCAAGATCCAGCGGCCCGGGGTCCGGGAGAAGATCTTCACCGACCTCTCGATCCTGCAGTTCATCGCCAGGCAGGCGGAGGGGCAGATGCCGGAGGTGAGGCTCCTGGACGTGCCGGGGGTGCTGCGGGAGCTGCGCAAGTCGATCTCGGACGAGACCGATTTTCGCATCGAGGCCGCCCACCTCCAGCACTTCCACGAGAACTTCAAGGGCAACGACCGGGTGGTGATCCCGGAGGTCTTCCCCGCCTACTCCGGCGCGCAGGTCCTCACCATGGAGTGGCTGGACGGGGTGAAGATCAACAAGGCCCGTGCGGCGGGCTGCGACATGAAGGTGGTGGGAGAGCGCTACCTGGAGACCGCCTTCCAGATGCTCCTGGAGGACGGCTACTTCCACGGCGACCTCCACCCGGGGAACGTCCTGGTCCTCTCCGAGGACCGGCTGGGCCTCCTGGACTTCGGCAACGTGGGCAGGCTCACCGAGGAGATGCGGGAGAACCTGGTCACGATCTTCTTCGCGATCCAGCGCCGCGACTACCGCACCATCGCCAGGGTCTATTGGGAGCTCTCGATCCGGAGTGAGCACGTCTCCTACTCTGAGTGGGAGGACGACGTGCAGGTCCTGATGGAGCGGCAGGTGGTGGGCCGCAGCATGGCCGAGCTCCAGATCGAGGACTTCCTCCGGCAGCTCACCGAGATCGCCTTCCGCCATCGGGTGCGGATGACGCCGACCTACACCCTCTTCTTCAAGGCGCTGATCACCACCCAGGGCCTCGCCAAGCAGCTGATCCCCGAGGTGGATCCGCTGGAGGCGATGCTGCCCTACGTGCAGCGGATGAGCCGGGAGCTCTACAGCCGCGAGCGCCTGCAGGAGGAGCTCTTCTACCAGCTCACCTCCCTGCGCTACTCGGCGCGCAGGCTCCCGGTGGTGGCGAGCCAGCTCCTCTCGGATCTGCAGGAGGGCAAGCTCCGGCTCAAGCTGCAGACGGAGGAGGCGCCGAAGGAGGCGAGCCGGCGGGAGCGGCAGGTGAACCGGGTGGTGCTGGCCTTCCTCTTCCTCGGCCTCTCGGTGGCCTCGAGCCTGGCGCTCTGGGCGCCGGCCCCGCCGCTCCTGGGCCTGCCGGCCCCTGCGACCATCGGCTACGCCCTCTCGCTGCTGATCCTGGGGCTGACCCTCCGGGCGGTCTGGCGCAGCCGATCGGGGCCGGATCGACGCGAGTGACGCAGGGGGCCGGCCGGGCCATTCGCCCTGCCTCGGAGGGGGGGGATCGCCAGGGTCGGAAGGGGGAGGCCGCAGCCCTGATCATGGTATCTCTCGGACGGCCCGGGGCCTCCTCGCCAGGGTCGAAGATGGAGCGTGGATGATCTCCGAAGAAGCCCTCGACCGGATCGTGGAAGACGTGAAGAGCAGGTTCGACCAGAAGCCCAAGGTGGCGATCGCCGGCTTCGGGAAGGCGGGGAAGTCTTCGCTCTTCAACGCGATCTACGGCTCCGAGGTGGCGAAGGTGAGCATGCGCACCGACGAGACCCGGACCACCCAGACCGAGGAGGTCTTCGGCCTGGATCTCACCGACACCCCAGGCTTCGGCACCGAGCGCTTCTCCCTGGACGAGGTGGTGGAGAAGGGGGCCTTCGACCAGCAGCAGGTGGTGATCCACCTGCTGAACGGGGTCACGGCGATCTCCGCCGACGACCAGCGCCTGCACCGCCTGCTGGAGCGATCGAAGGCCAAGCGGATCACGGCGGTGAACAAGGTCGACCTCCTCGAAGAGCGGGAGCAGGAGGAGTACGCGGCGAGCGCCCTGGAGAAGCTCGGCCTGCAGCGGGAGGAGCTCCTCTTCGTCTCGGCCAAGGAGGGGATCGGGATCGAGCGGTTGATCGAGCAGATCCTGGAGCGGATTCCCGAGGCGATGCAGGACGCCTTCATCGCGCAGCAGCAGGGGGATCTGGCCCTGAAGGAGCGGCGGGTCCGCAAGCTGATCTACGCCAAGGCGGCGGTGGCGGCGGGGGTCGCCGCCGTTCCGATCCCTGTCGCCGACATGACGGTGCTGATCCCGCTGCAGCTGAGCATGGTGGTGTCCATCGGTCATCTGCTGGGTTTCGCGATCGGGAAGGCGCGGGCGGTGGAGCTGATCGCCACGGTGGGGGCGGGCTACACCCTGCGGCAGGGGGCGCGTCAGCTCCTGAAGCTGATCCCCGGCTTCGGGAGCGTGATCTCCAGCGGGGTCGCCTTCGCTGGGACGGTGGCGCTGGGTGAGACCGCCCTCGTCTGGTTCAAGCGCAAGATGCAGGCGAGCCCGGAGGAGCTGCGCGCCGCCTACGAGCGGAGCAGCGCCCGGGCGAAGGCGGAGGCGAAGGGTCGAGGGGAAGGTGTGCAGCAGAAGCTCGAGGCGCTGCGCAGGCGATTGGAGGCCAAAGAGCTCACCGAGGAGGAGTTCCAGCGGGAGGTCGCCAGGCTCGGGGAGGCCGGCGGCGCTTGAACACGAGCGAGTGAGCGCTCCCGTCCATGCTACCATCGACGCCTTGGCTCCGAGCGCTGGTGGGCATTGCGAAACGCACGGCAGACATCCTATCGGGACAGGACCCCCTTCATCGGCAGGGAGCGGGAGAGGAACCTCCTGCGGGATGAGCTGGCGCGGGGGACCGCGCTCCTCACCGTGAGCGGCCCCTCGGGGATCGGCAAGACCCGCCTGGTTCGGCACGTCCTCTCCGAGATCGGCGACCGCTTCGAGGGGGGCGCCTTCTTCTGCGATCTCTCGACCTCCCGAGAGCGTCGAGACGTGGAGGCGGCGGTCTCGCGAACCCTCGGCCTGAGCGATCTACACGGGGAAGCGCTGACCCGCGCGATCGGAAACCGCGGCGCGGTCCTCTTCGTCCTGGACAACCTCGACGGGGTGGCGCGGCAGATCGGCCCGGTCCTGGGGAATTGGATCGACGGCTCGCTCCATCTCCAGATCATCGCCACCTCGATCCTCCCCGTGGAGATCGAAGGGGAGGTCCGCTTCGATCTCGGCCCCCTGGAGACCGACGACGCAGTCGCCCTCTACCTGGAGCGTGCGCGCCGGGCCTGGGCGGGCAGGGTCTTCACCGAGCGGGACGCGCCGTCGGTGGAGGAGCTGGTCGGGAGGCTCGATCGGATCCCCCTGGCGATCGAGCTCGCCGCGGCCCGCGTTCGCGTGCTCCCGCCCCAGGAGCTCCTCTCTCGCATCGACCAGCGCTTCGAGATCCTGCGGCAACGGGGCGACGGGGAGACCACGAACGACCGCCACAGCTCCCTCCTCGGCGCCCTACAGCTCACCTGGGATCTCCTGGGGGAAGACGAGAAGCGCACCCTCGCCAAGGCGTCGATCTTCGAGGGGGGCTTCACGCACGACGCGGCCAAGGCGGTGATCGGAGAGGAGGACGGCCGCGGGATCATCGATCTCCTGGGCGATCTGCGCAGCAAGGCGCTGCTCCAGCTCGAAGAGTCGGAGCCCGCGCGCTTCCACCTCTTCGAGAGCATCCGCGACTTCGGCGCGAAGGAGCTCCGCCGCATGGGCCTCTACGAGGAGACCCTCCTGCGGCATGCGCGCTTCTTCGCCGAGGAGGGGGAGCAGCAGGCGAGTCGGTGCGAGGGGCCGGACGCCGCGTCGGCGACGGCCTGGCTCCAGGCCGAGCGGGAGAACCTGCACGCCATCCTCGTGCGCTGCGTGGAGGAAGCGCCGGATCTCGCTGCCCGCGCGGGGCTGGCCGCCTCCGCGCTGCTGAGAGCGGAGGGGAACGCGTCGCCTGCGACCCACCACCACATGAAGATCACCGTCGACGCAGCGAGGCTGAGCGGCGACCGGAGGCTCCTCGCGAAGGCGCTCGGCGACTACGCGCTGATCCGTCGACAGGGGAAGGGCCAGAAGGATCGGGCGCTCCTCGAAGAGGCCTTGGCGCTGGCCCGGGAGAGCGGCGACCGGGAGCTCATCGCCGACCTCTTGGTCCACTCCGCGTCGGTGGCGTGGCTCGCGCGGTCCTTCGAGCGCACGAGGTCCGACCTGGAGGAGGCGGTGGCGATCTGCCAGGAGGTCCACCTCCCCCTCATCGAGGCGCGCGCCCTCCTGGGACTGGGGGCCCTCGCCTTCGAGGCCATGGATTTCGAGGAGGTGGATCGGCTCTACGAGCGGTCGAGCCGGATCGTCCAGCGACATGGGTTCCACCGATATTGGCGTCTCGCCCAAGGGTGGGTCGCCATGCTCTGGTGCGACCAGGGGCGGTTCCGGGAATCGAGGGAGATGTTGCACGGCACCCTTCGAGGCTGCAGAGAGGCAGGCGACAGACTCCGGGAGGCGATCGCGCTCACCGGGATCAGCTCGTTGGAGCTCGCCGCTGGAAACTTCGACGAGGCGGACCGAGCCTCCGAGGAGGCGCTCGAGATCTACCGATCGCTCAGCGATCGCTGGGGAGAGGGGCTCTGCCTCGCCAACTTTGCGAACGCGGCGCTGGCGCGCGGTGAGCTGAAGCGGGCGGAGACCCTGCTCCAGGAGGGCCTGCGCTCGACCCGGGACAGGCGACCGCAGACGAGCCACGCTTCGATGCTCCTCTTCGCCGCCGTCCTGGAGGCGCGGCTCGGGAACCCGGAGGACGCGCGCCGGAACCTGGAGGAGGCGAGGGCGGTCTTTCGAGAACCCAGCGTCCGCCGGTTCCTCACCGTCGCGGAGACGATGGAGGGCTCGATCGAGCTGGCGGAGGCGCGGCGCCTGCCACCCAACCAGGTGGCGAAGCGAAATGCGCTGGTGCGCGCTGCGCGGGGGCGCCTGGCCCGGGCCAAATCTCCTCAGGCGATCCGATGCGCGAGCCTCTTCGAGGCGATCCGGCTGCTGGAGCAGGACCTCGCGGCCTGGGAGGCGGATTTCGGCGCCGAGGAGTCGGAGGGTGCGGTGCAGGCGCTCAAAGTGGGGCCGGACTCCAAGTGGTACGAGCTCCCCGGCACCGGTCGGGTCGACCTGCGCCGCCGCCTCTCCTTGCGCCGCCTCCTGGAGGCCCTCGTCGAGCGGCGGCTCGCGGCCCCGGGGACGGCCCTCGATCCACACGAGCTCTTCGATGCTGGCTGGCCCGGCGTCCAGCTCCACCCCGAGTCAGCGGTGAGCCGGGTGTATCTCTCCATCTGGAAGCTGCGGGACTCGGGGTTGTCCGAGGTGCTGCTCAACCAGACCGACGGCTATCTCCTCGATCCGGACGTCCCGGTCCTGCGGCAGGCGGAGTGAGCGCGGGCTGAAGGCGGGCGAACCGCAGGGTGCCGTCCGCGCGAGCGGGCCGGTGCCGGGGCCGGAGGAGGAGGAGGGGTGGCTCCCCAGGCTGGCGTGGGGAGCGCTCATAGAGCCCGGCAGTAGCCAAAGTCGCCGCCGATCGAGAACGGGACGCAGTCGAGGGTCTGCCCGGCGGTGTGGCAGTACTCGGGGCCATCGTCCACGGAGCAGAGCAGGGCGCACCGCCCGGCGCGGGTGCAGAAGAGGTCCTGGCCACAGTCGGTGGGGCCCTCGCAGGTGTCGTTGAGGAGCCGCGACCCGCGCGGCGCGCAGAAGGATCTGCCGTGCGCCTGCTCCGGATCGAAGTAGCAGGTGCCGCTCGCGCCGCATTGGGGGCTCGCCGCCAACAGGGTGCAGAAGGGCGTGCAGCGCTGGTCCCCTGCGAGGAGGGTGCAGCCCTCCTCGTCCCCGCAGACCGAGCCTCCCTTGCCGCCACACTTGCAGACCCCGTCGGTGGGATCGCAGTCCAGGCCCGGATCGCAGACCCGGGGGACGCCGCCAGGGGCGCAGAGATCGCCACCCCTGCACTGGCCGTCCAGGCAGCTCTGATCGGTGGCGCAGACGGGGAAGGCGGTGCCCAGGCCGCCGCAGCGGCACAGCCCGTCCTCCGGATCGCAGACCGTGCCGCCGTAGCAGATCACGTCGTCGCAGAGGCTGCTGGGCGCGCAGGCGAGGGAGCCCTCGTCATCCTCCACCGGCAGGCAGGCCTCCCCCGTGCTGCAGACGTCACCGCCCACGCCGCCGCAATGGCAGCCTCCGTCCTCCGGGTTGCAGACGCTGTTGATCCCGCAGCTCACCCCCGAGCAGCGGTCGACCTCGCAGCGGCCCTCGACGCAGGCGATCCCCGGATCGCAGGCGGAGGATCCGCATCTGCATTGGCCGTCCTCGGGATCGCAGATCGTCCCGGCGCCGCAGCCAGAGTCGGCGCAGCGGTCCGCCGCGACGCAGCTCCCCTCGACGCACCACTCCTCTTCTCCGCAGCTCGCCTCGCCGCACAGGCAGGCGCCGGTGACGGGGTGGCAGCTCTGGCCCCGCTCACATCGCACGTGCGCACAGGCGGAGCTGACGCAGCTCGGGGAGGGGTCGAGCTCGCAGCGCTCCCCCGACTCGCAGACCTCGCCGCCGCATTTGCACTGGCCGTCGGCCTCGTCGCATTCGAAGCCCGGCTCGCAGCTCACCGTGGCACAGCGGGCCTCCTCGACGGTGACCTCCTCCCCGCCGCAGCCACCGCCGCCCAGCGAGGCGAGCAGGGCGGAGGCGACGAAGAGGGTGGGCAGGGCCCGGGACGAGGCGGCGCCTGCGGTCCTGCCACCACCGGCAGGTGCCCCTCGCGACGGCGCACCGGGGCGGGAGGCGTTCCGCCGCAGCCAGGGAAGGAGCGCGACCGGGAGGAGGAGCAGGAGCGTCGATGGGGCACCGGCAGCGCCGCCGCTCCCGCAGCCGCTGGCGGAGCGCGTGCGGGTCGCGCGGGGCGGGACGTCGATCTCGACCCGCACGGTGAGGGCGCTGAGGCTGCGGCGGCCCACCTCGTCCCGCAGCTCGAGGATGGTGTCGTGGCTGCCGTAGGCTGCGTCTGCGGCGACGGTCCCGGAGAGGAGTCCGTCCTCGCGCAGGGAGAGGCCTGCGGGGAGCGCGCCGCGGAGGAGGCGGAAGGTCGGCTCGTCCGTGGAAGGAACGGCGCCGAGCTGGAGCTGGACCTCTTCCCCCCGGAACAGGGGGCGAAGCTCAGGTGCGCGGAGCTGGATCGGTCCGCACTCGACCCCGAGGGGGACGGCGGCGGTGGCGCTCCGGAGCAGATCGTCGGAGAGCTGCAGCCCCACGACGAAGTTTCCGCAGACGGTGGGGACGCCCCGGAGACAGGCCTTGGTCCCGGTCGCCTCGAGCTCCAGCCCCTTCGGCAGGGACCCCTCGTCCGCGGTCCACGCGTAGGTGCCTGCGCCCCCCCGTGCCTCGACGCAGCCGTGGTAGTCGTTGCCGGAGGTCGCGAGGGGGAAGCCATCGCCGAGGATCGCCAGGGTCTCCTCGTCGATCACCACGATCTCGAGCCAGCTCCGGTTCGCGTTTCCCTGGGCGTCCTGGACGTGGACGAGGAAGCGGGAGGATTGGGCCCGCACCGTCGCCTGGCCGGCGATCCTTCCGTCGGGGTCCGGGCCTTCGATCCCTTCCGGGAGCTCGCTCGCCGGGTCGAGGGCCCAACGATAAGGGGGCGTGCCGCCGCTGGCCACGAGCTGGATCCCGTCGTGATCGCTGGTGGTGCTCGGGTCGTGCCATCTCGCGTAGGGCTCGCCTTTCACGGCGAGGGGGAGGGTGCGGGTGGCGATCTCGAGCTCGCTCTGTCCCGGGAGGATCTGGAGCGAGAGGAGGCGCTCGACGGAGTCGCCTGCAGCCTGGACCCGAACCGGGAGGGCGAAGCTGCCCACCTCGGTGGGGCTGCCGTAGAGGAGCCCGGACCCGCTCAGCCGCATGCCCGGGGGCAGCGACGAAGTGCTCCAGCTGTACGCCCCCAGCCCCCCCTTCGCGACGAGGGAGTGGCTGTAGTGCGCGCCGAGGTTCGCCTTGGGCAGGCGCTCGGTGACGATCGTGAGGGCGGCAGGTTCGACCTCGACCGGGAGGCTCGCGACGAAGAGGTTGTTCTCCTTGTCGAGCTCCTGGAGCGCTCCCTCCGGATCGACCAGGAGGGCCAGGTGGTAGGTGCCTGGCGCGACGCCGGCGGGGATCGAGACCCGATCGATGGCCACGTCCGAGCTTCGACGCTCGATCGAGGCCTTGCCGACGCCGTCCACCTCACCCAGGACCGGCAGGGGGATCTGGTGGACCGAGACCTCGGGGGTGGTGGCAAGATAGTAACGGTAGGTGAAGGCTTCTCTCTCTGGTCGCGGCTCGCCATCGGCACCCGGGTTGGTGAAGCCCTCGTTGTCGATCCTGCGGTGGATCCAGATCTCCTTCCCCGCGATCAGGCGTCCGACCGGTTCCAGACTGACGGCTGCGAGGTCGAGGAGCGCGGGGCGGCAGAGGATCGGTTCGAGGGTCACCACGTCCGGCAGCGGCTGGCTGGTGCTGCGGAGCACGTCGTCGATGACGTGGAAGTATTGCTGCGCCTTGGTGCGCGGCGTCCCGTGCTGATCCTCCAAGGGGAGTCGGCCCTTCATCGTGAAGGTCCTGCAGGAGTCTCCCCCGCCGCCGGCGAACGGGAGGCGGTTGACGCAGGCGGTGGCGGGCCTGCCCAAGAACGCGGAGAGGTAGGGATCCTCGGCGCAGCTCAGACCGGGACCGCATTGATCGTCGCGCTCGCATTCGGCGCGGCAGAACTCGAGGATGCAGCTCGACTCGAGGGATCCGGTCGGCTCGCAGGGGGTGTAGTTTCGGGTGCCGGGGACGCCGCAGTAGGGAGGGAAGGACGCGGCGGGTACGTCGTCCGCCAGGTTGAGCTGAAACTCGTCGCCGAGCATCACCGCGGGGCGGAAGGCGGAGGCGTCCGCCTTGCCGATGTTGCAGACCTCGAAGGTGGCCGAGATCTCTTCGCCATAGAAGCAGCCCTGGGGGAGCTCGACCTCGTACACCGGGGTGGTGATCTTGAGGTGGGGCCGATCGTTCGCCATCGCGCCGGCGGACCGGGCGGAGTTGTTGAGGCGGTCGGCGTCGGCGACCTCGGCGAGGTGGTCGAGCTCGAGGACGAAGCGATAGGCGTCCGCGCGGAGGATCCGAGGGAGGTCCGCGGTGAGGGCGAGGGTGCGGCTCTGCCCGGCGGCGAGTCCCTCCCCGATCCTCCCCACCAGGATCTCTTCGCGCAGGCTCGAGGAACCTGACCCCTCCGGCTCGACGAGGAGGCGGTAGGAGAAGGCCCCCGCATCGTCGTCGCCGATGTTTCGAAGCTCTGCGGTGACCGAGGCCGTCCCCCCCGGCCGTCCCCGCGGCGGCGCCGTCACCGAGACGGCCACCAGATCGGGGCCGACGGAGAAGCGCTGGTGGGCGCAGAGCCAGTTGTTGGTGCGATCGACCTCGCCCAGCGCGGCGCCCGGATCGATCTGCATGCACACCCGGTAGCTGCCGTTCGCGGGCCTGGAGGTGAGGAAGGAGTCGCGGAAGGAGGTGGAGCCCCCGCCGGCGAGCGCCACCTCGGCGGGCCTGGTGAAGACCGGGCTCGCGTCGCCGGGGCCAGCGTCGCTCGTGAGGGAGGGCATCAGGTAGAGCTCGTAGCCGACCGCCTCCGCCGCCTGGTCCCCCACGTTGAGGAGGGTGGTGGTCGAGGTCAGCTCGAGCTGGGTGGGGCCGAGGACGGGCGGGTCGGGGAGCAGACGCCCGGCGAGGTCGACCCCCGGCCCCAGCCCGTACTGGATCACGGAGTGCTGCGGGAAGTGCTCCCCCCCGCACTGCGGGCGCCCGTCCTTCGGACCCGCCGGCTCACAGATGGGGACGACGCCTTCCTGGCTGGGGCCGAGGAAGCCGAGGGTGGTCCCCTTGATCCCCCAGGAGACGGCGGGCCACTTGGGGGCGACGTCCGGAGCGACCCTGCCGTAGTGGACGCGGACGACGTTCGAACCTTCGTAGAGCCAGATCTGGGTCTGGAAGGTGATCTCGGTGTGGGCCTTGGCGTCCACCTTCTTCTTCGAGCACTCGCCCCACTCGATCACGAAGCGGCGCTCGGGAGCGGTGCCGAGGGTCTTGGTGCGCACCCCGCCGTTGGCGGTGCAGAAGTGGTTGCCCCACCAGGCCGCGATCAGCTCCCGGGGCGTGGTGGTGCGGACCAGATCGGCGGCGGTCTGCAGGGCAGCCGAGTGGGCCCCTCCGACCCCGCCGAAGATGATGTAGCCGTTGGCTCCCACGTTGAACTGGTGAAACGGCTCCGAGCCGAGGAGGCGGAAGCCGAAGGGGAGCTGCACGCTCTCGGCGACGCCCTGGTCGCCGTCCTCTCGATCGACGTTCCAGAGGAGGAGGTAGCTGTCCGCTCCGCCGGGCATCGCCTCGATGGGCTGGTAGCGAGAGGGCCAGATGGCCATCGGGGGCGGCGTCGCGATCTGCGCTGCCGCGAGTGTGGGAGCGAGGACCGGGAGGAAGAGGAGGAGCCGCAGCAGCGGATCGGTGCAGAACTTCATGGTTCTCCGAAGGAGATGCACGGGAGCGCTCATCGAGGAGAGGCGCAGGCTACGGTGTAGGTCGCGGTGATCTGGGAGCCTGGTTTGGGGACGTAGAAGGGCTCGAAGTCGATGGCGTTGGACACGGGATCGTAGCTCCAGCGCTTCTCCATGGTGGAGCTCAGGGGCGGGTAGGGGTTGCCGTTCACGCGGAGCTCGATGTCCCTCTCGTCCACCGTCGAATCCTCGTTGATGTCGTCGGGGAGGCCGCGCAGGTTGAAGCGGGCGACGAAGCCGAAGGCGCCTTCGGACATCGTCTTCAGCCCCGCCGTCCAGGCCTCCGCGCTGGAGGTCGGGGTGCAGATGTCGATCCAGGTCCCGCCGGTGGCCTCGATCAGGGTGTGGAAGCGGTCTCCGTTGTGGAGGTTGCAGGGGGAGGGCATGCTCGACTTGCTCCCGGTGATCCCGTGGATCCGGAGCATGTTCTGTCCCTTGAGACCCTTGAAGAAGTTCAGGTAGGCCGAGATCGGTCGATAGGGCTCGCTCTGTTCCGGCTCGTCGGCGACGAAGATGATCGAGAGGAAGGCCTCCCTGCGAAGGAAGCCGGCGTTCCCGTCGTTGTAGGGGGTCTCGTCGAAGTGCTTGGAGCTCTTGGTCTCGTTGATCAGCGGGGGGGAGAGGGCGCGGTAGGCGGCCTCGAAGTACTCCTCGGTCGCGTGGCAGGTCCCCACCGTCACGTTGTGCGCCCAGTGCGCCTCGAGGTTCTGGGTGGTCGGGGTCAGGATCCGCGGGTGGGTGCCGTCGACGGGGAAGAAGCGCCCGTCCTCTCCGCCGTCGACGCCGCCGGGGCAGCGGTCGTTGTTGGGGAGGAGCCCGGAGGTGGTCACCGCGATCCGATAGTCGATGCCTCGCTGGTTGGCGGTGGTGAGGAAGGCGGGGAGGTTGGAGGCGACCCGTGCCTGGTAGACGTCGAAGGAGCCCGAGTTGTCGATGACCCAGAGGATGTCGACCTTGGGCCTGGCGTTCTGCTCGAAGACGTCGGTCTGGATGGGGAGCGGATCGGCCTCGCCCCGGACGGAGGAGAGATAGGGCTCCGAGTTCTTCACCTCGAAGATCAGCGCGCCTTCGTAGGAGCCCACCTCCTCCGGGGTGAAGATCAGGGTGAACTCGGCGCGCTCGTTGGGGAAGAGGGTCTTCGGCAGCATCGGTCGCTGGCGGACCTTGAAGACGCTGTCCGTGTTCTCGGCGACCTCGAGGGAGAGGAGCTCGAGCGGGGTCCCGCAGACGTTGGAGGCGGTGACGTAGATCTCCTGGCTCGAACAGCCCGGGCCGATCGCGCCGAAGTCCAGGTGCAGCGGCTCGATCGAAAGGCAGGGCTTCGCGGAGGAGCCGCGCAGCTCCACCTTTTGATCCCGATCGCTGCTGGAGATCTGGAGCTCGACCGCGCCGCTGTAGAGGGCCTTGTAGACCGATGGCGCGAAGGTCACAGGCACCAGCAGCGATTGCCGCCCCGCAAGCTCGAGGCTCTCGATCGGCTCCACCGAGAACGCCGGATCGGATCCCTCGCCCAGCCGCAGGTCGTTGATCAGGCAGGGGGTCTCGCGTTCGTTCGCGATGGCGAAGGGGAGGGTGATCGATTCGCCCCGCTCGACGATCCCGAAGCGAAGCAGCCGGGGCGCGAGGCTGAACTCGCAGAGGGGGAGGTCTCGACCCTGCCCCGACACGGGGGTCTCGTAGATGCCGTCCGGTGCAGACACCGTCTCGATCTCGATCGCCGCGCTGTCGAAGGTCTCGGCGGTCGGCGCGTAGGTGATCTCGACGCCGAAGGACTCTCCCAGCCGGTAGCCTCCGGGCTTCGGTCCTTCGGCGCCGCTGAGCGGGTCGAAGATCCTCGCCTGGAAGACCTCGGCGGTGGAGCGGATCCCGGTGACGACCAGGGGGTCGACGGTGACGTCGGGGATCGAGACCCCCACGTTCACGCACTCGAGCATGCGCCGGACCGGCGCCCCCACCGCCACCATGCCGAAGTCCACCCGCCCCGGCTGGCAGGAGAGGGCGGGACCGCCTCCGAAGCCCTGGACGCAGGCGGTGGCAGCGTAGGTTCCCTCCAGCGGGTCCTCGATCTGGAACGAGATCCAGCTCTGCTGCGGTCCAGCGGTCGAAGGGTGGAACTCCACCTCGATGTTCCGGCTGGTCCCGTCCTCCGGGAGGGGGAGCGGCAGCTCGGTGACGACGGAGAAGTTCTCGCGCTGATCTTCGGGGAGGGAGGCGCCCACCACCCGGACCGGCCTGCCGCCGATCGTCCTCACCTGGAGCGGGAGGGTCGCGGATCTCCCGAGTCCGACGTAGGAGAAATCGAGACAGGTCTCCGGCTCGAAGACGGTCTCGCTGCTCACAGCGGTGGCGGAGAGATCGATCAGCGCGAGGTGTTGGTCGAAGACGTCGTCGAGCTCGAGGATCGCCGCGTGGCTCCCGAGCGTCTCGGCCCGGAAGCCGATCTCGACCTCGATCGAGTCCCCTGGGGCGAGCGGGACCGGTGCCCCTTCCGCGCCGGGGATGCCGGCGCTGAAGAAGGGAGCGCCAGCGCCTCGAAGGCGTCCGATCCGCACCTCCACCTTGAGATCGAGGAGATTCGTGCAGGCGATGGTGCGGGTCTTCGACGTCGCCTGCAGGACCGCGCCGAAGGCGAGCTCGGCGGGCTCGCAGCGGAGGGAGGGCTGGATCCCTTGCCCGGTGAGGCGCACCGTCCGCCGCCTGCCCGAGCCCTCGTTGGTGTCGAGGACGACGATGGCCTGGATCGGTTCGGGGGTGGCTTCGATGGGCTCGAAGGAGAAGGTCAGCCACCGCGAGGCGCCGACTCCGATGGTGAGCCCCCCCGCCGGGATCTGGTGGGAGAAGGGTCGCTCGATGCGGCCCGCCGAGATCACCAGCTCGCGGTTGCCCGAGTTCCCCACCGAGGTCTCCTCGACCTTGCGATCCCCGATGGAGACGAGGCCGAAGTCGATCAGGTAGTCCGCCTCCTTGGTGGGATCCTGCTGCAGCCCCCATTCGAGCACGGCCTTCTGCCCGCTGGTCTCGGCACCGTCACAGGAACACGCGCTCGCGAGGGTCCCGATCAAGACGAGACCAGCTACCGTCAGCACCCGCATCCTCGATGTCCTCACTTCGACCCGTCCCTTGCCTGTACCACGCTCGAGGAAGGGCCCGACCCTGCAAACGCGGCTGCTCTCACGAACATCGCTGACGGCCACTTCGACTACGAGTGATAGATCCAATCACACGCCGGCGTCCTGCCGCGCGATCGACGCGGCAGGACTGCCCTCGCGCTGCTACTTCCGGACGTAGCGGAAGGAGCGATTCGCGATCTCGAGCTGGCTCCACTGGAGGATCGAGATGTAGTCGTGGTGGTCCACGTTCTCGATCATGATCCAGGCCTGCTCGCCCCGGTAGTTGTTCCAGCCCGTGCTGTAGGGCTCGAGGTTCGGCTCGATGTCGCCGTAGACGAAGGCCACGTCGCCGTTCTCCCAGAGCTGCGCCTGGAAGTTGAGGCGGCCCCCCAGCGCGTTGATGATCTCGAAGTTGCGCCACTCGAGGACCAGGACCTGCTCCCCTTCGACGTCGAGGTTGGCCCAGCGGAAGCCGCAGTCGAACTCGAAGGGCTTGCACTGGATCCCAGACCAGAACGGCGCGGCGATCGGGCCGATGGGCAGGTGGTCCACCGGGCGGGGGGTGCCGATGTTGGGCGGCTTGGGGCTGCCGGGCCGCGGTGGGCCCGAGACCCCGCCTCCCGGATCCACGTTGGAGAAGGAGATCCAGCCGTAGGCCGCCACCCAGACCTTGGTCGCGACCTCGTCGAAGAAGGGGAAGCTGAAGCCGGGCAGATCCAGGCGCGCGTATCCGCCAGCGAACTCGAGCTCCTTGGCCCGGATCCCCACCGCGGAGATATCCAGGTACGGGACCTTGGCGCTGGGATCGAGGTCGTAGTGGAAGTGGGTACAGCCCTGACCGAGGCTGCGGGGGCTGCCTTCGAAGCCTGTCTCACACCACTGTTCGAATTCGTCGTTGGACACCCTCCCCAGCCACTGGTGCTGGGGCTCGAGGCTCAGCGATCTCCCCATCGGGATGAACCAGGTGCCGCCCCAGTTCACCGAGGCGATGGTGGCGTTGCCGGCAGAGAGCGCCAGGGTGTCCATGGTCTTGTCGAGGCCGAGCCCCGAGCCGTACACGTAGTCCGGCTCGAGGGCGGGGATCGCCGACGAGGCCAGCACCACGAACGAGCCGGGCTGCACCTGCAGCGATCGACCGATGGTGTGGGAGCCTGCGTTGGTCTCCAGCCGGAACCCCTCCAGGTCCACCACCCGATCGCCGAGGTTGCGCACCTCGAACCACTGCTCGTTGGCCTCGACGGGATCGACCATGAGCTCGGTGAACATCAGCTCGCCCGGATCCGCCACCGGGCGGATGGTGACCTCCCTGCAGTCCGTGAAGACGCCGGCGGCGGCGCAGACCTGGATCGCCTGGGAGGTGCCGACCCGGATCGTGGCGGCGCCGGTGAGGCCGGGCTCGTAGCGGAAGGAGCGGTTGTTCAGGCCACCGGCGAAGGTGGCGACGTGGGCCTCGGTGTTGCCGCCGAAGTGGAGCTGGTAGCCCAGGGTCCCCTGGTAGTTCTGGTAGCCGATGGTGGCGGAGGAGCCGTTCGCCTCCAGCTCGCAGGTGTCGGGCCAGCAGGCGGTGGAGCTGAAGGGCTGCGGCGGCGCCTTCATGTCCCCGTAGCGGAACTCGAAGGCACCGGAGGCGTGGAGGACGATCTGGAAGTTCAGATCGTAGAAGGTCGACGCGGTGGAGCCGGCGGAGCGGTTGAAGTGCGACCACTGGATGATGAAGGTGTTCGCGTCCTGCGCCCAGGTCCAGAGCGCGTCGGGCCCGCGCATGAAGTGATCGTCCCAGAAGGGCGCGAGGTGGACCCGTCGCTGGGCGGTGCCTGCGTGGGGGAGCGGCGTGTTGGCGGCGACCCCGGCGTTGTTCGACTGCTCGAAGCTGAGGTAGCCGTCGACGTAGATCTGCGCCTTGGTGAAGATCTCCCCCAGGTAGGGGAAGGAGAAGGGCAGGTCGATCTGCACGTAGCCGGTGTTGGTGTTGGTCGCGGTGTGCTGGACCCCTCCCAGGGTGCTGATGTCCCGGTAGGCGCCTGCCTGCCCCGGCCCCGCCGGGATCTCGCTCAGCGGCGCAGCGACCACCGCCTCCAGGCCGTCACGAACCTCTCCGAGGGCCCAGCTCAGCGTGATCTCGTCGCCGGGGAAGTGGCGTCCCGGCGGCGGATTCAGGTCGAACTCGAAGACCCGGCGCTGGACCAGGTGCGACTCGCTCACCTCCCGCTCGAGGGAGGTCGCCAGCAGGGTGTAGACCGTGTCTTCGGTGGGCATGTGCGGGATCGAGCTGGTCTGCGGGATGGAGGTGCCCACGAAGGTCGCGATCGGGACGGAGTTCGCGAAGACCTCCAGGCGATCCAGGCCCTGCACCTCCCAGCTCAGCTGCACCAGATCCCCGTCGCGGAAGGAGGTCGTGCTGACGTCGAAGGAGCGGATGCCCCACTGGGCCCGCACCTCCATGGACTCCTCGGCGCAGTAGAACTCCTTCGACACCGCGTCGATCGCGCAGAGCTCGTAGTAGGTCGGGTCCCAGGGGGCGATCTGCACCGAGCCGCTCC
>Ga0180215_1001417_pt1 | contig 26416 bp, 23 predicted proteins | sample eDN3rd37CBELigBY_FD_128871 | JGI IMG/M metagenome (GOLD analysis project Ga0180215, IMG submission 128871) | Enriched backyard soil microbial communities from Emeryville, California, USA - eDNA 3rd pass 37_C BE-Lig BY (version 2) (version 2) | ecosystem: Environmental > Terrestrial > Soil >...
ACCGCTTAGTTGATCTTCGCTGCAGGCGCGTAGACTCCTGGGGGATCAGCGTTGAAGCGAGACCCCGCAGGAGCGTGAGCTCCGAGGAGGCTCGCAAAACGCCCCCCGGAAAGCGAAGCGCCTGGAGTGGAAATCAACGGCCAAATTTAACAAAGCCTAAAATAAAAACTTGGGGATTCGCGTCATGCGGGTCTCCTTTTTTTATTGTTTTTGTTTCTGAATATTTACCTAGACTAAGTATAAGAATGATAATATTTAGGGTAGAGAATGGTGTACGATGAAGGAGGGGTTTTGCCATGCTTGAAAATAGTTTCGTGATGGTATCCATCATTCTTATTATTAATATTGTCTATGTGTCTTTTTTTACGATAAGAATGATTCTTACTTTAAAAGGACAGCGGTATTTAGCTGCATTCATAAGCACGATTGAAGTGGTTATTTATGTTGTCGGTCTTGGTCTCGTTTTAGATAACTTAAATCAAATCCAGAATCTAATCGCCTATGCTGTTGGATATGGAATTGGTGTTATTGTTGGCATGAAAATTGAGGAGAAGCTGGCTCTTGGTTATATTACTGTTAATGTGATCACTAAAGAATATGATCGGGATCTCCCGAAAGAGCTGCGAAATAAGGGCTATGGAGTAACGACCTGGGCTGCCAACGGGCTTGAGGGGGATCGGATGGCACTGCAAATTCTAACGCCAAGGAAATACGAATTAAGGCTTTATCAAACCATCAAGGAGCTGGACCCTAAGGCATTTATTATCGCCTACGAGCCGAAAACGATATATGGCGGGTTCTGGGTTAAGTCTGTTAAGAAAGGGAAGTTATATTCATGAGTAAGGGAAAAAAGAAAGCCATATTTGAGGTGCAGGATAATGAAACGATTGATATGTGCCTGGATAGAATGAATAAGGCAGGGTTTTTTCCAATAAAAAGAACTGAAAAGCCCATCTTTCAGGAAATTGAAAAGGACGGAGAAATCACCTATGAGCCGGCCGGAAGGAAAATTATTTTTGAAGCAGTTGCAGTTGACTAAATACACGAACATTGTTAACGAGATAGTCATAAACGTTCGAGAATACGATTGACATGATCCCCTTTTTGCTGTTAAGATGAGGTTAGAAAATAAATTAATCAAATATGAACCCTCGTATAATAATGGGAATATGGCCCATAAGTATCTACCCGATAACCGTAAATTATTGGACTATGAGGGAAAGTAAATAGACTGGCACAGTAAAAAGGGGCTTATCTTATTTTTTGTTGCCGCCTTTTTTAAACAGCCTGGACATTTCACTTTCTCTCATTGCAGAAGGTGTTTGTCCAGGTTTTTTTTATATAATAAAAAGCTTTGAACTGGAGGAGAAAGTGTTGGCACAAGTAGGAGTGATCATGGGAAGCAAATCAGATTGGGAAACAATGAAATTTGCTTGTGAAATATTAGACGAACTCGAGATCTCATACGAAAAGAAGGTAGTATCTGCCCATCGGACTCCGGATCTCATGTTTGAATATGCCGAGAATGCTAGAGAAAAAGGGATAAAGGTGATTATTGCCGGTGCAGGCGGGGCAGCCCATCTGCCAGGTATGGTTGCCGCAAAAACAACACTGCCTGTCATTGGAGTTCCAGTGCAGTCAAGAGCTTTAAATGGCCTTGATTCATTATTATCCATCGTGCAAATGCCTGGGGGAGTTCCTGTAGCAACCGTTGCTATTGGGAAAGCAGGTGCAGTGAATGCAGGCCTCTTAGCAGCACAAATCCTCGGATCTTATGATTCCGCAATTGCAGATCGTTTAAATAATAGAAGAGAAAAAACGAAACAAGAAGTGATAGAAAGCAGTGATGAACTTGTCTAAAAAAGTAATCTATCCAGGTCAGACAATAGGAATTATTGGGGGCGGCCAATTAGGCAAAATGATGGCAATGGCAGCCAAAGCACAAGGCTTTAGAATTGCAGTGCTTGATCCTACACCAGATTCACCCTGCGGGCAAATCGCTGATATTGAAATTGTCGGGCAGTATAACGATATGGAATCAATAAAGGAATTGGCTAAGGTGAGCGATGTGATCACCTATGAATTTGAAAATATTAATGCTGAATGTCTGGATTGGCTTTGTGCCAATGCTTACGTACCTCAAGGGTCTGAAGTATTGAAAATTACGCAGGATCGTTCAACAGAAAAAGAAGCCATTCAGCAGGCTGGGGCACAGGTTGCGCCATACTTCGTAATTAGTAGTCCTGCTGAATTATATGAAGGAATTGAAATGCTTGGACTTCCAGCAGTTTTGAAGACTGCCAGGGGCGGATATGATGGAAAAGGGCAATATGTCATAAACGACAAACAGGATGTATCAGAAGCAATAAAGCTGCTTGACCATGGCTTATGTGTTCTTGAGAAATGGGTTCCTTTTGAAAAGGAAATTTCCGTTATTGTCAGCAGAAGTGTTTCAGGAGAAACAGCTGTCTTACCGGTGGGAGAAAATATTCATAAAGAAAACATCCTTCACGAGACCATCGTTCCTGCGAGAATTACTAAAAATGCAGAAGAAAAGGCGATAGAAGCGGCCAAGCAGATTGCCAATGCTCTAAATGTGGTTGGAACACTTGCCGTAGAAATGTTCTTGAATGAGGATGATACGATTTATATTAACGAGCTTGCACCAAGACCTCATAATTCAGGACACTATTCCATAGAAGCATGCATGACCTCTCAGTTTGAGCAGCATATCAGAGCCGTTTGTGATTGGCCATTAGGAGAAACAACGTTATTAAAACCTGCTGTAATGGTCAATATATTAGGGCAGCATGTTGAACCATTAATGGAGAAAATACCTTCCTTGCCAGACTGGAAGATTCATTTATACGGCAAAAAGGATGCAAAATACAAACGAAAAATGGGGCATGTCACACTGCTGAGAGACTCTGTAGAAGAGGCATTGGCTGAAGCAGAAAACAGCAAGATTTGGGAAAAAGAAGCAGAAATGATCGGAGGACACATCTCATGATTGAACGTTATACAAGACCTGAAATGGGTGCCATTTGGACAGAACAAAATCGTTTTCAAGCATGGCTTGAGGTTGAAATCCTTGCTTGTGAAGCTTGGTCAGAGTTAGGCGTAATTCCAAAAGAGGATGTGCAAAAGCTTCGTGAAAAAGCATCCTTTGATATTGAGCGCATTAAAGAAATCGAGGAAGAAACCCGCCATGATGTCGTAGCTTTCACACGTGCGGTTTCCGAAACGCTTGGTGAGGAGCGTAAGTGGGTTCATTACGGGTTAACTTCAACGGACGTGGTTGATACAGCCCTTTCATACTTGATTAGACAGGCAAACAGCATTCTGTTGAAGGATTTAGAGGCATTTGTCGAAATTTTAAAAAACAAGGCGCAAGAACACAAATATACGGTCATGATGGGCCGTACTCATGGCGTTCATGCAGAGCCTACGACATTTGGCTTAAAGCTAGCTCTTTGGTATGAAGAGATGAAGCGAAATCTTGAACGGTTCAAAAGCGCTGCAGCTGGAATTGAATTCGGGAAAATTTCCGGTGCAGTCGGCACGTATGCCAATATTGACCCATTTGTTGAAAAATATGTTTGCGAAAAACTTGGCCTAAAGCCTGCACCTATTTCGACACAGACATTGCAGCGTGATCGCCATGCGCATTACATGAGCACCATTGCACTAATCGCAACTTCTATTGAAAAATTTGCCACAGAAATTCGCGGGTTGCAAAAAAGCGAAACACGTGAAGTGGAAGAATTTTTCGCAAAAGGGCAAAAGGGTTCATCGGCAATGCCGCATAAACGAAATCCGATCGGATCTGAGAACATGACAGGAATGGCAAGAGTCATCCGCGGCTATATGCTGACTGCCTATGAAAATGTCTCTTTATGGCATGAGCGCGATATCTCACATTCCTCAGCAGAAAGAGTCATCATTCCAGATGCAACGATTGCTTTGAACTATATGTTAAGCCGTTTCGGCAATATCATTAAGAATTTAACGGTTTTCCCTGAGAACATGAAACGAAACATGGATCGGACATTAGGCTTAATTTATTCACAGCGAGTTCTTTTAGCTCTTATCGATAAGGGGCTGCCTCGTGAAGAGGCTTACGATACTGTTCAGCCGCGTGCAATGGAAGCCTGGGAGAAACAGGTGCCATTCCGCAGCCTGATCGAACAAGATGAAAAAATTACATCGAAGCTTTCAGCAGCAGAGATTGATGATTGCTTTGACTATAACTATCACCTAAAGCACGTAGACACCATTTTTGAACGGTTAGGCTTATAAAAGGGTAAAGATATTCTTTATCCTTTTATAAAAATCTTGAACTTCAATGAAGGAGCTGCTGGTATGAAAAAAGGAACACTTTTATATGAGGGCAAAGCGAAAAAAATGTACCAAACAGATGATGAAAATATCGTTTGGGTTGAATATAAAGATTCAGCAACAGCCTTTAATGGAGAAAAGAAAGCAACCATTACCGGCAAGGGGCGTTTAAATAATGAGATTACTAGTCTGATATTTTCAAAGCTTAAAGAGCTTGGGGTAGAATCTCACTTCATCAGCAAAATCTCAGAAACAGAACAGCTAGTTAAAAAGCTGCAAATTATTCCCTTAGAAACGGTTGTCCGCAATGTAGCTGCCGGCAGCTTTTCAAAAAGACTCGGAATTGAAGAAGGCAAAAAGCTCTCAAGACCAATCGTTGAATTTTACTATAAAGATGATTCTTTGGGTGATCCGCTGATTACCGAGGACCATATTGACATTCTAAATCTTGCAAATTCAGATGAAGTATCAGCACTTAAACAAATGGCATTAAAGGTCAATGAAGTGCTATCAGAGATTTTTAGAGAAATAGGAGTAGGGCTTATAGACTTTAAGCTTGAATTTGGCAAAGAATCAAGCGGGGAAATTGTGCTTGCTGATGAAATTTCGCCAGATACATGCAGACTGTGGGACCTTAAAACAAACGAAAAGCTTGATAAAGATGTTTTCCGCCGTGACCTTGGAAACCTGACAGATGCATATGAAAATATATTGACTAGACTGGGAGGCCAAATGGTATGTACAAAGTAAAAGTATTCGTCACATTAAGAGAAAGTGTATTAGATCCTCAAGGGACTGCAGTGAAAAGTTCTCTTCACTCCATGAATTATAAGGAAGTCGACGATGTACGTATTGGAAAATACATGGAATTGACCATTGAAAAGTCTGATCGTGATATAGATGTTATTGTAAAAGAAATGTGCGAGCGCTTGTTGGCTAACGTTGTCATAGAGGATTACCGCTATGAAATTGAGGAGGCTGTTTCCAAGTGAAATTTGCGGTTATCGTTTTTCCAGGATCCAATTGTGACGCAGACATGTATCATGCGATAAAGGATGAGCTTGGTGCTGATGTTGAATATGTTTGGCATACCGAAGAGAGCCTAGAGAGTTTTGATGGAATTCTTCTTCCTGGCGGATTTTCATATGGGGATTATCTTCGCTCCGGAGCGATTGCCCGTTTTAGCAATGTGATGAAAGAGGTTATTAAAGCGGCTGAAGCTGGAAAGCCAGTTCTTGGTGTCTGCAATGGTTTTCAGATTCTGCTTGAAGCAGGTCTGCTTCCAGGGGCAATGAGAAGAAACAATAGCTTGAAATTTATTTGCCGCCCTGTGGAATTAAAGGTCGAAAACAGCCAAACGATGTTTTCCTCTGAATATCAGCAAGGGGAAGTTATCACCGTTCCAATTGCACATGGTGAAGGAAATTACTACTGTGATGAGGAAACACTCGCGGAATTGAAAGAAAATAACCAAATTGTTTTCACTTATAACGGTATGAATCCAAATGGAAGCTTAGAGAATATTGCTGGAATCACAAATAAAAAAGGCAATGTCCTTGGAATGATGCCCCATCCAGAAAGAGCTGTTGACGAGCTTCTAGGAAGTGCGGATGGATTAAGGCTATTTCAATCAATCGTAAAAAATTGGAGGGAAGCACATGTCGTTAATGCTTGAACCAAATCCAGAGCAGCTGAAAGAACAAAAAGTATATAAAGAAATGGGTTTAACCGATGAAGAATTTGCGATGATTGAAAAAATTCTTGGCAGACTGCCAAATTATACGGAGATTGGTCTTTTCTCTGTTATGTGGTCTGAGCATTGCAGCTACAAGAATTCGAAGCCAGTCTTAAGGAAATTCCCGACAAAGGGCGAAAGAGTTCTTCAGGGTCCTGGTGAAGGAGCAGGAATTGTTGATATTGGTGACCAGCAGGCTGTCGTATTTAAGATTGAAAGCCATAACCACCCTTCAGCGATTGAGCCATATCAAGGCGCTGCCACTGGAGTTGGCGGAATTATCCGTGACGTATTCTCCATGGGAGCTAGACCTGTTGCTATGTTAAATTCACTGCGATTCGGTGAGTTGGATAATGAACGGACGAAGTATCTTTTTAAAGAGGTAGTAGCAGGCATCGCTGGTTACGGGAATTGTATCGGTATTCCAACGGTTGGCGGGGAAATTCAGGTAGATCCTTCTTATGAAGGAAATCCGCTTGTAAATGCGATGTGTGTCGGATTAATTGATCATAAAGATATTCAAAAAGGGCAGGCGCGGGGCGTTGGCAATACAGTGATGTATGTTGGAGCGAAAACAGGCCGTGACGGTATCCACGGGGCAACCTTTGCATCAGAAGAATTAACAGATCAATCGGATGAAAAGCGTCCAGCAGTACAAGTCGGCGATCCTTTCATGGAAAAACTGCTTCTTGAAGCATGTCTAGAGCTTGTTCATAATGATGCTCTTGTTGGTATTCAGGATATGGGTGCCGCAGGTCTGACTAGTTCATCAGCTGAAATGGCAAGTAAAGCAGGATCTGGCATTGAAATGAATCTTGACCTTGTTCCGCAAAGGGAAACAGGAATGAATGCCTATGAAATGATGCTTTCAGAATCACAGGAAAGAATGCTGATCGTTGTCAAGAAGGGCCGTGAGCAGGAAATTTCTGACCTTTTCTCAAAATATGGCCTGGAAGCTGTTGCTGTCGGAAAGGTAACAGATGATAAAATGCTTCGTCTATACCATAAAGGTGAGGTTGTGGCAGACGTACCAGTTGATGCGCTGGCAGAAGATGCTCCAGTATATCACAAGCCATCAAAGGAACCAGCTTATTACCGCGAATTTCAGGAAATGGAAACAGATATTCCAGCGGTTGATGACTATAAAGAGACATTAATAGAATTATTGAAGCAGCCTACAATCGCAAGCAAAGAGTGGGTTTATGATCAGTACGACTATCAAGTGCGGACTAGTACAGTCGTTGCGCCAGGTTCTGATGCTGCTGTTATTCGTATCCGCGGTACACAAAAAGGTCTTGCAATGACTACTGACTGTAACTCCCGCTATCTATACCTGGATCCGGAAACAGGCGGAAAAATTGCTGTTGCAGAGGCAGCAAGAAATATTGTCTGCTCTGGCGGTGAACCACTGGCCATTACTGACGGGCTTAACTTCGGCTCACCAGAAAAGCCTGAAATCTTCTGGCAGATTGAAAAGGCTGCTGATGGTATCAGTGAAGCATGTCTGGCTTTGGATACACCGGTTATTGGCGGAAATGTCTCATTATACAATGAAACAAGCGGTGAAGCGATCTATCCGACACCAATCATTGGCATGGTAGGCCTTGTTGAAGATATCAAGCATGTCACCACGCAATCATTTAAAGAAACTGGAGACCTTATTTATCTATTAGGCGATACGAAGGATGAATTCGGCGGCAGTGAATTACAAAAATTAACTTACGGAAAAGTGTTTGGCAAGGCTCCGGAACTAAATCTTGAAATAGAAAACCGCAGTCAAAGCCAGGTTTTATCAGCGATTCGTGCGGGACTCGTTCAATCAGCACATGATGTGGCTGAAGGCGGCTTAGGAGTTGCGGCAGCAGAAAGTTTATTTGGCACCGGACTTGGAGCTAATATTCAAATTACCGGCAATAAGGTTTCAGCTCTTTTTGCTGAGTCACAATCACGCTTTTTACTTTCCGTTAAAAAAGAAAACAAAGAGCAATTTGAAAGTTTAGTAGACGCGAGACTTATCGGTGAAGTGATAGAGCATCCAGTATTAACAATTGCCTCTGGAGAGGAGATTGTTATAGCCGAAGATATAAAAAAATTAGAGGATGCTTGGAAAGGGGCCATTCCATGCTTGCTGAAATAAAAGGTTTAAATGAAGAGTGCGGAGTCTTTGGTGTATGGGGTCATCCGGAAGCGTCACAAATAACATATTATGGACTGCACAGCCTGCAGCACCGCGGCCAGGAAGGAACAGGCATGGTCGTAACGGATGGAAAAAGGCTAAAAGGAAGAAAAGGTGAGGGGCTTGTTTCTGAAATCTTCACCAACGAATCTATTCAGGAACTGACCGGCAAGGGAGCTATCGGTCATGTCAGATACTCAACAGCTGGCGGCGGTGGCTATGAAAATGTGCAGCCATTGTTATTTAACTTCCAAATCGGCAGCCTTGCCCTTTGCCATAATGGAAATTTAACCAATGCAAATGCTTTAAGGAATCAGCTTGAAGGACAGGGAAGCATCTTCCAGACAAGTTCAGATACAGAGGTGTTAGCACACCTGATTAGACGAAGCGGACTTATGCCGTTAAAAGAAAAAGTAAAAAATGCGCTTTCTATGATCAAAGGCGCCTATGCTTTTCTGGTCATGACAGAAACAGAATTAATGGTTGCTCTAGATCCAAACGGCATGAGACCGCTCTCTCTCGGGAAGCTCGGCGACGCCTATGTTGTAGCGTCTGAAACATGTGCCTTTGATCTTGTTGGTGCCACATATGTCCGTGACGTTAAGCCGGGCGAATTGCTGATCATCAGTGATGAGGGTGTTCGTTCTGAAACGTTTGCTGTCGCTTCAAATATTGCGATGTGCACAATGGAATATGTTTATTTTTCAAGACCTGACAGCGATATTAACGGGATAAATGTCCATACAGCACGGAAAAATCTCGGCAAGCAATTAGCCCTTGAATTTCCGTTTGAAGCTGATGTTGTAACGGGTGTTCCTGACTCAAGCATCTCGGTTGCAATCGGCTATGCAGAAGCGACGGGCATTCCTTATGAATTAGGCCTGATCAAAAATCGCTATGTCGGCAGAACTTTTATTAAGCCTTCACAGTCGTTAAGGGAGCAAGGGGTCAAAATGAAGCTTTCCCCTGTCAGAGGTGTTGTTGAAGGAAAAAGAGTCGTCATGGTGGATGATTCCATTGTACGCGGAACAACAAGCAAGCGGATTGTTAACATGCTTAAGGATGCAGGAGCGAAAGAAGTTCATGTTCTGATTAGTTCTCCTCCAATCCAGCACCCATGTTTCTATGGAATTGATACATCAACGAAAGAAGAGCTCATTGCAGCCAACTATTCTGTTGAGGAAATCAGACAAATCATTGGAGCGGACACACTAAACTTCCTAAGTGTGGAAGGTACGGTAAAGGCAATCGGCAGAAAAATGGAAGACGGCACATGCGGCCAATGTCTTGCATGCTTTACCGGAAAATACCCAACAGAAATCTACCCATCCTTGACAGAGGAAACAGTACTAGCTTAACGCGTCACCGCATCGGGGGCCTGACCCCCGGTGGTTTAACGCGTTACTGCACTGGGGGCCTGACCCCCGGTAGTTTAATGCGTTAAATTATGTGTGAAGATTGATAATATCCCTACTTTTTAGGAGGAACCAGAATGGCTAATGCTTATAAACAAGCAGGTGTGAACATTGAGGCAGGCTATGAGGCCGTATCCCGAATGAAAAAGCATGTGCAAAAAACGATTCGTCCAGGGGTGCTAGGCGGGCTAGGCGGATTTGGCGGCATGTTTGACCTTTCTGCTCTTAATCTAAAGGAGCCAGTATTAGTATCAGGAACGGATGGCGTCGGAACGAAATTAATGCTTGCCTTCATGATGGATAAACATGACACCATCGGTATTGATGCGGTTGCCATGTGTGTGAACGATATCGTTGTTCAAGGGGCTGAACCGATTTATTTCCTAGATTACATTGCTTGCGGTAAAGCAGAACCTATGAAGATTGAAGCAATTGTCAAAGGAATTTCCGATGGATGTGAGCAAGCTGGCTGTGCTCTTGTCGGCGGGGAAACGGCTGAAATGCCGGGGATGTACAGTGAAGAGGAGTATGATTTAGCCGGTTTTGCTGTCGGCGCTTGCGAGAAATCAAAGGTCATCAGCGGAGAGAAAATTAAGGCTGGCGATGTTTTGATTGGGCTTGCTTCAAGCGGCATCCACAGCAATGGCTACTCCCTTGTCAGAAAGCTATTCTTTGAAATAGCAAATATGAAATTAACTGACCATGTGGATGAATTGGGCTGCACCTTGGGTGAGGAGCTGCTTCGTCCTACTAAAATTTATGTGAAATCAATTTTATCTGCATTAAATAAATTTGATATAAAAGGCATGGCTCATATTACAGGCGGAGGTTTTATCGAGAATATCCCGCGTATGCTTCCAGAGGGATTGGGTGCAGAACTTGCTGAAAAGAATTGGGATGTCCTTCCTGTGTTTCAATTGATGGAATCAATCGGAAACCTTGATCGAATGGAAATGTACAATATTTTTAATATGGGTACAGGCATGGTTATCGCTTTGGATAAGGATGAAGCAGATGCTGCTATTGAATATTTTCAATCCATTGGAGAAAAAGCTTATTCTATCGGAATCGTAACCGAGCAGGAAGGCATTGTGATAAGATGAAAAATATCGCGATATTTGCATCAGGGAGCGGAACTAATTTTCAAGCAATCGTTGAGACGGTCAAAAAAGAAGAGCTGAAGGCTAATATTAGCCTGCTTGTTTGCGACCAGCCGGGCGCTTATTGCTTGGAGCGAGCGAAAAAAGAAGAAATTCCGCAATATGCTTTTCGTGCCAGAGACTTTGCCGGAAAAGAAGAGTACGAGAATGAGATTCTTAAAAATCTGCGTGAATTCCAGGTTGAATTTATCGTTCTAGCAGGATATATGAGGCTGATAGGAACAGTTCTTTTGCGTGAATTTGAAGGAAAGATTGTTAATATCCATCCATCGCTGCTTCCTGCTTTTCCAGGGAAGGATGCGATTGGCCAGGCTCTTTTAGCAAAGGTGGACCAGACAGGTGTGACCGTCCATTTTGTTGATGAGGGCATGGATACGGGTCCAATTATTGCACAAAAGGCTGTAACAATTGATGAAAACGAAACGATAGAAAGCCTTCAGGAAAAGATCCATAAAATTGAACATGAACTTTATCCAGCAGTTTTGAACAAATTATTATCGGAGTAATTCAGGAAATTGGGAGGAATTTCGATGAAAAAACGTGCACTCATCAGTGTATCTGACAAAAATGGCGTAACTGAATTTGCGAAACAATTAAGCGAGCTTGGGTTTGAAATTATTTCTACAGGCGGTACGAAAAAAGCCCTTGAAGAAAGCGGAGTCCCTGTAATCGGGGTGAGTGATGTAACTGGTTTTCCAGAGATTTTAGAAGGCCGTGTAAAAACATTAAATCCGATGATCCATGGAGGATTGCTCGCTAAATTTGCAAATCCAGACCATCAAAAGCAAATGGAGGACCATCAAATTCAGCCCATTCAGGTTGTTTGTGTGAATCTTTATCCATTCCAGCAAACAATCGCAAAGCCTGAAGTAACTGTGGAAGATGCCATTGAAAATATTGATATTGGCGGACCGGCGATGCTGCGTGCATCAGCTAAAAATCACGAATATGTAACTGTTGTTGTTGATCCTGTTGATTATGACACAGTATTAAGCCAGCTTAAGGAAAATGGTGAAGTTCAAAAGGAAACACGCCGCAAGCTTGCAGCAAAGGTTTTCCGTCATACTGCAGCTTATGATGCTTTAATTGCTGATTATATGACGAACTTAGCTGGCGAAGAAGCACCAGAAAAGCTGACAGTAACCTATGAACTGAAGCAGTCATTAAGATATGGCGAAAATCCTCATCAAAAAGCAGCTTTTTATCGTAAGCCATTAGGATCTGAATTTTCTATTGCAAACGCAGAGCAATTGCACGGAAAAGAGCTTTCCTATAATAACATCAATGATGCAGAGGCAGCACTGCAAATTGTGAAGGAATTCACTGAACCTGCTGCTGTCGCTGTTAAGCATATGAATCCATGCGGAGTTGGAAGCGGAAAAACTGTTTTAGATGCCTACTCTAAAGCATTTGCTGCAGACCCTGTCTCCATTTTTGGCGGAATTATTGCCTTTAACAGAGAAGTAGACGCGGCAACTGCACAAAGACTGCATGAAATTTTCCTTGAAATTGTCATTGCTCCTTCATTCTCAAAAGAAGCATTGGACGTTTTAACAAGCAAAAAGAACTTGCGTTTATTGACCATCCCATTCGACAAAAACAACAAAGAAGAAGTTAAGTTAACTTCTATCGAAGGCGGTTTATTGGTCCAGCAATATGATCAATATTCACTTGAAAATGCAACGATTTCTGTTCCAACAAAAAGAGAGCCTTCCGAAGAAGAATGGCAAGCCTTAAAGTTTGGCTGGAAAATCGTCAAACATGTGAAATCGAATGCTATTGTGGTTAATAATGCCGATATGACACTTGGAATTGGTGCAGGTCAAATGAATCGCGTCGGTTCTGCAAAGATTGCCCTTGAGCAAGCTGGCAATAAAGCAACTGGAGCTGTTATGGCATCGGATGCGTTCTTCCCAATGGATGACACAGTAGAAGCAGCTGCAAAGGCAGGAATTACAGCCATTATTCAGCCTGGCGGTTCTATCCGCGACGAAGACTCCATTAAGAAGGCTGATGAATACGGAATCGCAATGGTGTTCACGGGAGTAAGACATTTCAAACACTAACTTTATTCAGCAGAAGTCCCACACTTCTATAAGTGGTGGGATGAATGCAAAAAGAGTAACCAATTCAGTGTGGGTTCAAACCCTGCTAAATAAAGTTAAGCCTCCGGCGGATGCCTCGATTTTTAAAAGGAAATTTTTCGAGCTAGCTCGAAAAAAATCGGGCGCAAATACGCCGAGGCGCATTTGATTCTTTGACTTAATAACCAATGGGGGTTTTTATATTGAAAACACTAGTTATTGGCAAAGGCGGCCGTGAGCATGCTATTTGCAGAAAGCTTTCTGAAAGCCCATCTGTTACTAAAACTTATGTGGCACCTGGAAATCCGGGAATGCAGGATGTCGCAGTGCCTGTAGCCATTTCTGAAAATGAGCATGACAAGCTGATTCAATTTGCAAAAGACAATGATATTACCCTTACCGTTATTGGCCCGGAGGTTCCGCTTCTTGAAGGATTGGCTGACCGCTTTGAAGCAGAGGGACTTAAAGTTTTCGGACCGAAAAAATCCGCTGCTTTAATCGAGGGAAGCAAATCCTTTGCAAAGGATTTAATGAAAAAATACGATATCCCAACGGCAGATTACGCAGTTTTTTCAACCTATGATGAAGCGAAAGCCTATTTAGAAGAGAAGGGTGCGCCTATTGTTCTTAAGGCAGATGGTTTAGCTGCCGGCAAAGGTGTTACTGTTGCAATGACCATGGATGAAGCGCAAGAGACGTTAGAGGAGCTGCTGTTAAACGGGAAGTTTGGCGAAGCTTCAGCAACCGTCGTGATGGAAGAATTTTTGACTGGTGAAGAAATTTCATTGATGGCTTTTGTAAATGGGGAAAATGTGATTCCGCTTGAAGCAGCTCAGGATCATAAGCGCGCTTATGACGGGGATCAAGGTCCTAATACTGGCGGAATGGGGGCTTATTCTCCAGTACCGCATATTAGCCAGGATGTAATTAGGGAATCGGTGGAAAAAATCCTAAAGCCAGCAGCTAAGGCACTTGTTTCTGAAGGCAGACATTTTTGCGGAGTTCTATATGCAGGACTTATTATTACTGATCAAGGACCAAAGGTTATTGAATTTAATGCCCGTTTCGGTGACCCGGAAACCCAGGTGGTTCTGCCTAGAATGAAATCAGATTTAGCGCAAACGATGCTGTCAGTCATTCAAGGAGAAACACCTGAGATTCTTTGGGATGAACAAGCTGTGCTGGGAGTCGTTGCTGCATCAGTCGGCTATCCAAATGATTATCAAAAAGGCTATGTTATTTCAGGATTAGAAGATATTGACACCAGCGTGCAGGTTTTTCATGCTGGAACAAATAAAGATAGCGAAGGCAGCTTTATTACAGATGGCGGCCGTGTCCTCCTTGCTGCAGCAAAAGCGGATACACTTGGTGAAGCACAAAAAACAGTTTACACAGAACTGGAAAAGATCAAGTGTGAGGGGCTATTTTACCGCAAGGATATAGGCCACAAGGCTATCGAGCGCGTTTTCTCTTAGTAACTGCCGTGTAGGCATAAATTAAAGCAATAATGCCGCCGACGGCCGAAGCTACAACAAAAGATGCATGGGAAACATATTCATAAAACAATCTAATCACTCCTATTCTTAATGGGCTGTTTCAAAAAGGTGCAATCACCTGTTTTGAGGCAGTCCTTTTTATTTTTTGGCTCTATTAAATTTGGCCGTTGATTTCCTCTCCAGGCGCTTCGCTTTCCGGGGGGCGTTTTGCGAGCCTCCTCGTCACATACGTTCCTTCGCACGTCTCACTTCAACGCTGATCCCCCAGGATTCTACGCGCCTTCCGATCCAATCAATTAAGCGGTTAAAACAAACATTAAGCTTTAGGCATTTTTTTTGAAAAAACATTGTAATTCTTTAATGCGTTAAACAGTAAAATATGTTAAGATTAAACAAAGAATGTAAGGGCTTTCTTTTCCGATTTAGCCGTAAAAAATGTTAATAAAATATAGATAAAAATTTTTATACAGGGGGAGGGGTTCTTGTGCTGGAACAGCGTTACCGATGGAAAAATAAGCATTTGCGTGACCATGTTTCCGTATTGGACGGCAAGTTGTCACCAACACTGCTGCTAAAAAACGCTCGTTATCTAAATTACGCACTGCGCACATGGGTAACAGCGAATATTTGGATATATGATGATCGCATTGTCTATGTCGGAGAAAGGCTCCCCGAAAAAACAGGACAATGCGAAGTAGTGGATTGTGAAGGTCTTGCGCTGGTTCCAGGCTATATCGAGCCGCATGCACATCCACATCAGTTATATAATCCCCTCTCATTTGCTGCCTATGCATCACAGTTCGGCACGACAACCTTGGTCAATGACAATATGGTTCTTGCTGTACAGATGGATAAAAGGAAAGCGTTTTCATTCCTGAGAGAAATGCGTCAGATTCCAACAACCATGTACTGGTGGTGCCGATTTGATGCACAAACAGAGATTCAGAATGAAGAGGCTGTATTTTCACACAGCAATATTAAATCTTGGCTGGAGCATGACGCTGTTTTGCAAGGTGGAGAGCTGACGGGATGGCCAAAATTGCTGGATGGCGACGATTTGATGCTTCATTGGATTCAGGAAACCAAGCGGATGAGAAAACCGATTGAAGGACACTTTCCTGGAGCATCTGAACGGACGCTCGCTAAATTAATGCTTCTTGGCGCTGATTGTGATCATGAGGCTATGACTGGAAAAGATGCCTATAATAGGCTGATGCAGGGATATACGGTCTCTCTGAGATATTCGTCCATACGGCCAGATTTGCCGGTTATTTTGGATGAACTGCATGAAATGGGTATTCACCATTACGACAGCTTTATTTTAACAACGGATGGATCGCCATCTTCCTTTTATGAGCAGGGGGTCATAGATCATTTGATCCGCATTGCCATTGAAAAGGGTGTTCCAATTATCGATGCCTATAATATGGGAACCATCAATGCAGCCCGCTATTATAATATTGACCATTTACATGGAATGATTGCTACCGGGCGTGTGGCCAACATTAACTTTTTAACAAGCGAGTATGAACCTACACCTGTATCCGTGCTTGCGAAAGGGAAATGGGTAAAACGCGATGGAGCTGTACAGGATGTGTATAAGGCTGTTAAATGGGAGACCCAAGGATTTGAGCCTTTAGATATAGATTGGGAAATTGAGCAGGATGATCTGCAATTTTCAATGCCATTTGGGATTCAAATGGAAAACTCAGTAATCACAAAGCCATATTCAATCATGATTGACCTTTCGGGTAATACTCTCTCCTCTGCCCATGATGAATGTTTCTTCATGCTGATGGACAGAAATGGTAAGTGGAGGATTAATACTACATTAAAAGGTTTTGCGAATAAATTGGATGGACTGGCAAGCTCTTTTTCAAACACAGGGGATATTATTATCATTGGAAAGAGCAAAAAGGATATGGTTGCTGCTTTTAATCGGTTGAAAGAAATGGGCGGTGGCATCTGTATTTCGGAAAAAGGCAAAATAGTTCATGAAATTCCGCTTAAAATCAAAGGTGTAATGGCGGATATGAAGGTGGAAGAACTGATCGAAAAGGAGAAAGTCCTTTTAAAATATTTGATTGAAAGGGGCTATTCCCATGTGGATCCCATCTATTCACTTTCCTTTTTCTCTTCCACCCATTTGCCATACATTCGCGTCACCCCGCAGGGAATGTACGATGTCATGAATAAAACTGTTCTCTTTCCGACGATAATGCGTTAAAATATAAAAGGAAAAGGAATTGAGAGACTTTTTCTACTATTTCTTTGATACGCTCGTGCGAGTTTGTGCGAGGAAATTCTCAAGTTATTTTTAGGGGTGCCTTCATGCTGAAAAAATGGATGGCTGCATTATCAGTGGCAATGCTTGTAGTTACAGGATGCAGTAATAATAATCAAACAGCCGTCGATGATGAAGATAAGGAAGTTCAAAAGGACATCACAGAGAATACGAAAGAAGTACATGGAAATATTGATCAAGAAATGCCCTACCGGTTTCCGTTAACTGGTATAGGGACAGAAAAAAATCCTGAGACCCGAGCGGTGGCTGTAATGATTAATAATCATCCTAAAGCTCGTCCGCAATCAGGGTTAGAAGAAGCAGATATTGTCTATGAATTACTTGCAGAAGGGGATGTAACCAGATTCCTTGCCATTTACCAAAGTGGAAAACCCGAAAAAATTGGCCCAGTCAGAAGTGCCAGAGACTACTATATTGAAATCGCCAAAGGATATGATAGTATATATATTGCTCACGGCTATAGTCCTGAAGCAAAAAAGATGCTTGAAAACGGCTATATTGATAACTTAAATGGCATGGTATATGACGGCATTCTTTTTAAGCGTGATCAAACGCGAAAAGCCCCTCATAATTCTTATATTTCATACGACAGCATTGTAAAAGGTGCTGAAATAAGAAATTATTCAATGGAAGAGGATGAGGAACCGCTGACCTTTTTAAAAAAGGAAGAAGTTCAGAACTTAGAGGGTGAGCCAGCTCATTCGGCCATGATAAATTACTTTAATAACAGTATTTATAATAGCATCTATGAATATGACGAGAAACTTGACAAGTATAAAAGGTACTCAAATGGTGATCTGACTATCGACCAAAATACCGGTGACCCCGTACTGCTTGATAATATTTTTATAGTTGAAACCAATCATCGTGTTATTGATGAGGCAGGCCGAAGATCCATTGATTTAACTTCAGGAGGAAATGCCTATTTGCTGCAGAAGGGAAAATGGAAAGAGGCTCAATGGCGCAACATTGATGGAAGAATTTTACCGGTTATTGATGGCGTGGAAGCGGGGCTTGTGCCAGGGAAGACCTGGATAAACGTCATTCCTTCGAGCCCAGGATTAGAGCAAACCGTTTCTTTTGATGTAAAGGAATAGTATTCAAATTTAAAGGGGAATAATGATGCAAATTGATAAGCTAAGAGGAAAAGAACTCGACCAATTATTTAATTCAATTTTATCTCTAAAAGACATGGAGGAATGCTACCGATTCTTCGATGACCTTTGTACGGTCAATGAAATTCAATCCCTAGCGCAAAGACTGGAAGTTGCCAGAATGCTCCGTGAAGGAAAGACCTACCACAAAATTGAAACAGAAACAGGCGCAAGCACAGCTACCATCTCCCGTGTAAAACGTTGCCTTAACTACGGCAATGATGCCTATGAAATGGCTCTTGACAGAATTAAAGAGCAAGAAGAAAATGAAAATTAATTGGTAAACCGCAGACGATCACCTCTGCGGTTTTTATTTTTTGGACAGGGGGACAGGTCTCTTGTCCACCCATAATTTCCCTTGGATATGTATGATTCTTTTTGATTCATTTTACTAGTGCTATAATGGTGAAATGGAATGATAGAATGGGGGAAGTATGGATGTATGATGTTCGCGAATGGCGCCACGTATTTAAGCTGGATCCGGATAAATCTATTTCCGACGAGGATTTAGAACAGGTCTGCGAATCGGGTACAGATGCAATTATTGTGGGTGGCACGGATGGAATTACCCTTGAAAAGGTTTTAGAACTAATGGCGCGTATCAGACGCTATACAGTGCCTTGCGTACTTGAGGTTTCGTCTATTGAATCTATCACGCCGGGCTTTGATTTTTATTTTATTCCAACCGTTTTGAACAGCAGTGAAACAAAGTGGATCAGCGGCCTGCATCATGAGGCTGTGAAGGAATTTGGAGAAATCATGAACTGGGAGGAAATCCTTGTTCAGGGGTATTGTATTCTTAATGAAGACTGTAAGGCAGCGGGACTCACAAAAGCGAATGCTAATTTAAGCTATGATGATGTGAAGGCCTATGCCATGATGGCAGAAAAGATGTTTCACCTGCCGATATTTTACTTGGAGTACAGCGGGAAATATGGCGATCCTGAAATGGTTTCTCAAGTAAGCAAAACCCTTGAAAACACGGTTTTGTTTTACGGGGGCGGGATTGAATCAGCAGATCAGGCAATAGAAATGGCGAAACACGCAGATGTTATTGTTGTAGGAAACGTTGTTTACACGGACATAAAGACTGCACTTGAAACAGTAAAGGCTGTTCGTGCTTGATTGAAACCGATGAAAGATTTATTATATAAGTAAGAACATATGTTTGTATGGCGGTGATTTGAAGAAATGAATTTTTTAACTGATAAACTGTTAAACGGCTTAAACCCGGAACAGCAGGAAGCGGTGAAGGCAACGGATGGCCCATTGCTGATTATGGCTGGAGCGGGAAGCGGTAAGACAAGAGTATTAACACATAGAATTGCGTACTTAATGGTTGAAAAAGGGGTCAATCCGTACAATATCCTCGCCATTACCTTTACAAATAAAGCCGCGCGCGAGATGAGAGAAAGAATCAAGAAGATGATGGGCGGAACAGCCGATGAAATCTGGATTTCCACTTTCCACTCGATGTGTGTCCGCATATTGAGAAGGGATATAGACCGAATTGGCTACAATCGCAATTTTACGATTTTAGATTCAACAGATCAGCAATCTGTGATAAAAGCGATTCTTAAGGATAAAAACATTGATCCGAAAAAGTTTGATCCGAGGGCAATCTTAGGATCCATCAGTTCGGCAAAAAATGAACTGACAACCCCTGAAGAATTTGCAAAGACAACAGGTGACTACTACCAGCAGATTGTCAGTGATGTCTATGCCGAATATCAAAAAAGGCTTAAGAGAAACCAGGCTCTCGACTTCGACGACCTCATCATGAAAACCATCCAATTGTTTCAAAGAGTCCCTGAAGTGCTGGAATACTATCAGAGAAAATTCCAGTATATCCATGTCGATGAGTATCAGGATACAAACCGGGCTCAATATATGCTTGTCAAGCTCATGGCTGCCCGATTTAGAAATCTTTGTGTTGTGGGTGATTCCGATCAGTCGATTTATCGCTGGCGTGGCGCGGATATTGCTAATATTCTTTCATTTGAAAAGGATTATCCCAATGCCAAGGTGATATTGCTTGAGCAAAATTACCGTTCTACGAAAAGAATTCTGCATGCGGCTAACGAGGTTATTTCCAGAAACCATAACCGCAAGGCAAAAAATCTTTGGACGGAAAATCAAGAAGGCAGCAAGATTTGCTACTATCGCGCTGACAGTGAACAAGGCGAGGCCCAATTTGTTGCTGGAAAAATCAAGGAACTAACAAAAGATGGGAACCGTCCTTTATCTGAAATTGCCATCCTTTACCGGACAAATGCCCAGTCACGTGTGATGGAGGAAGTTCTTCTCAAATCCAATATTGAGTATTCTATTGTTGGCGGAATCAAATTCTATGATCGTAAGGAAATTAAGGATATTCTTGCCTATTTGCGTCTAATTGCCAATCCGGATGACGATATTAGCTTGCAAAGGGTGATCAATGTACCTAAGCGGGGGATTGGGTCTGGATCTATTGATAAGATTGCAAACTTTGCTGCTCTGCATGACATGACAATGTTTGAGGCATTGGAATCTATTGAATTGATTGGCTTAAGTCCGAAGATTACAAAGGCGGCAGCCGAATTTAGAGATTTAATTAGTAATTATGCAAAGATGCTGGAGTATCTCTCTGTTACTGAGCTTGTTGAGGATATATTAGAAAAGTCAGGGTATACAGAGATGCTTACCGCTGAAAAATCGATTGAAGCACAAAGCCGTCTTGAAAACCTGGAGGAATTTCTTTCAGTTACAAAAAGCTTTGAGGAATCAAGTGAAGATAAAAGCCTTGTAGCTTTTTTAACCGATTTGGCACTTGTGGCTGATATTGACAAGCTTGATGACGACGGAGAAAAGGCAGACGCGGTCGTTTTAATGACATTGCACTCTGCAAAGGGTCTTGAATTTCCAATCGTTTTTCTCATTGGCATGGAAGAAGGAGTCTTTCCTCACAGCCGTTCATTAATGGAAGAAGCAGAAATGGAAGAAGAACGGCGACTAGCCTATGTTGGGATCACGCGTGCAGAAAACGAATTATATCTTTCAAATGCGCAAATCAGAACGCTATTTGGCCGGACAAATATGAATCCGCCATCTCGTTTTATTAAAGAAATCCCTGAAGACCTTCTTGAAGATCTGAAGATGAAGGCTAAATCTGGGGCTTCCTTCGGTGCATCCCCATTTGGTGCCCGTTCTGTTCAGCAAAGAAAGCCAGTAATAAGACCTGCACTAAATGATACAGGCGGTGATGAATTAGCCTGGAAAGTCGGCGACAAAGCCCAGCATGGAAAATGGGGAACAGGGACAGTTGTCAGTGTAAAAGGAGAAGGAGAAGGCATGGAGCTTGATATTGCATTCCCTAAACCTGTTGGCATCAAACGTCTGCTGGCTAAATTTGCACCGATTACTAAGGGCTAATCTTTCTATTGTGATTTGATTAATATGATGAACTAGAACTTTTCTGAGCCTAGAAAGGGTTGAATCAATGAACCGCGAAATTGCTGAAACAAAGGTGAAGGAACTGAAGAACCTTCTTAACCAATATAGCTATGAATATTACGTTTTGGACAATCCTTCTGTTCCAGATTCAGAGTACGACAGGCTGCTGAAAGAATTAATGGATCTAGAAGAGCAATTTCCAGAGCTTTTGACTCCAGACTCCCCTACGCAAAGAGTCGGAGGCGAAGTATTAGAGATGTTTGAAAAGGTTCAGCATCATTCTCAGATGTTAAGCCTTAGCAATGCATTTAATGAACAGGACCTGCTCGATTTTGACAGAAGGGTCAGACAGGCAGTTGGGGACGAGGTTTCCTATGTCTGTGAATTAAAGATTGATGGTCTTGCTGTATCACTTCATTATGAAAATGGCGTGTTTGTCCTTGGGGCAACAAGAGGTGATGGCTCCACGGGGGAAAATATTACATCAAACCTCCGTACCATACGCTCAATTCCTCTTCGCCTGAAGGAGGATGTAACACTGGAAGTGCGCGGCGAAGCCTACATGCCAAAGCGTTCCTTTGAAGCATTGAATGAACTAAAAGCTGAAAAGGGAGAAGAGCCTTTTGCTAACCCAAGAAATGCTGCTGCAGGCTCATTAAGACAGCTTGATCCCCGAATCGCAGCATCGAGGAATCTTGATACCTTTTTGTATGGCTTAGCTGAAATAAATAAAGAGGGCATTGATGCGCACAGTGATGCCCTTGATTATTTAGATACACTTGGCTTTAAGACAAATAAGGAACGCCGAAAAGCAGGAAGTATTCAAGAGGTGCTTGATTTTATCAGCCATTGGACAGAGCAAAGGCCAAATCTTGCTTATGAAATTGATGGCATTGTGATTAAGGTTGATTCTTATGAACAGCAGCAGAGGCTTGGCACCACGGCGAAAAGTCCCCGCTGGGCTATAGCTTATAAGTTTCCGGCGGAAGAGGTTGTTACCACATTAAGAGATATTGAATTAAGCGTTGGAAGAACGGGTGTCATTACACCAACAGCCATTCTTGATCCTGTCCGTGTTGCCGGTACAACTGTTCAAAGGGCTTCATTGCATAACGAGGATTTAATTCGTGAAAAAGACATTAAGATTGGCGACCAAGTGATTGTGAAAAAGGCAGGGGATATTATTCCTGAGGTAGTCAATGTTCTTTTGGACCGAAGAACAGGGGAAGAACAGGAATTTCATATGCCGAGCCATTGTCCTGAATGTGAAAGTGAATTAGTCAGACTCGATGGTGAGGTAGCTCTTCGCTGCATTAACCCGAAATGTCCTGCGCAAATCCGCGAAGGACTCATCCATTTTGTTTCACGAAACGCAATGAATATTGACGGGTTAGGAGAGAAAGTAATCAGTCAATTATTTGCCCAGAATCTCATTCAAGATGTCGCAGATCTATATAAGCTGACCTATGACCAGTTAATTCAATTAGAACGGATGGGCGAGAAATCGGTTAACAATTTATTGAAAGCTATCAATGCTTCAAAAGATAACTCCCTGGAGAGGCTGCTGTTCGGGCTTGGGATCCGTCATGTCGGGGAAAAGGCTGCCAAAACATTGGCACAAGTCTTTGGGACTATGGATATGCTTGCAGTTGCCGGCAGAGAAAAGCTGACATCCATTAATGAAATTGGCGAAAAAATGGCTGACTCTATTGCTGCCTTTTTTGAACAGGAAGAAGTGCAGGAATTAATCGCTGAATTAAAATCATATGGTTTGAACATGGATTATAAAGGGCCTATGCCTGTATCTTTAGAAGAGTCAGATTCTATTTTTGCAGGAAAAACAGTAGTTCTAACTGGGAAACTGGAAATTTTAACGAGAAATGAAGCCAAGGAGAAAATAGAGGCGCTTGGCGGAAAAGTTTCTGGCAGTGTCAGCAAGAAAACAGATATCGTGATTGCGGGAGAAGATGCTGGTTCAAAGCTGACAAAAGCACAGGAATTAGGCATTGAGATATGGAACGAGGAGCAGCTGGTGGAAGAATTAAACGCGTAGAGGTGGAAATGTCGTGAAAAAAATAATACTCCTGTCTCTATCTCTTCTCCTCTTGCTTGGCGGCTGTGCCCCAAAATTTAATAAGCAAGAAGAAATTGTACAGGATAAAGAGGACTCTAAAGAGGAAGCGATTATTCCAAATTATAAAATTTCGGAGAATTACTATAGGACAATCTTTCCTTTTAAACCGAGCAAGTCTAGGGGCCTTGTTGTTGGCAACATCAATACAAAATATGATATTAGTGAATTTGAGACGGGTCTAATGAGAATTGCCCAGAAATCCTTTGATCCCGAAAAGTATCTTTTTCAGGAAGGCCAGTACTTAGAAAGAAAGACCGTTCAGCTTTGGCTAAATCGAAAGTATACGCCGGCGCAATTAAAGGAAAACAATATGAAGGAAGAAGACAATATTGGCCTAAATCCCGTGGATAACGGGAAGGAAGAAACACCAAAATATCTTGCGCAAATTTTGGAGCAGAACTATCTTGTGAAAAACAGTGATGGAAAGGTCCAATTAGGTGGAGTTGTCATTGGCATCGCATTAAACTCGATTTATTATTATCAGAAAGTGCAATATGGCCCAACATTTGAAACAAAGGTTACACACGATAAGCTTGAAAAGGAAGGCGAAAAAATAGCGGATGAGGTTATAAAGCGTGTTCGAAGGATCGATGGGCTGAAGGATGTGCCTGTTACAATTGCATTGTTTGAACAGCAGAGCAGATCGTCAGTCGTTCCTGGAAACTTTTTTGCCTATGCTCAAGCATCCAAGGGAAGCTCAGAACTCGGTTCATGGGAAAAGGTTAATGAAAAATACTATCAATTCCCTTCAACCGAAGCAACTGAGGACCATCGGGATGATCTAACATCCTTCCTTAACTTTAAACAGGATGTTGAAAAATATTTTCCGAATTTCACAGGAATTATTGGAAAAGCATTTTATATCGACGGACAATTACGCGAGCTGAATATTAATATACCTATTCAATTTTATGGAAAAGCAGAAGGAATTGGGTTTACACAATATGTAACTGGCCTTGTCTTAAAGCATTTTCCGGATTACCTATCCATTGAGGTAAATATTAATTCTGTAAATGGACCAGAAGCTCTGATTGTCCGGAAAGCGGATCAAAATGAACCTTTTGTTCATATTTATCAATAAAACGAGGAGATAGAATTTTTTCTATCTCTTTTTTTGTATAATAAAAAATCCTCATGGAACACTTTTAACAGTGTGTTTTGATTATGGGACATAAGCTTATCCAATAATTACTGATATTCATATACATAGGAGGCGGAAGTTATGATTCAACCTTATAAACATGAACCATTTACAGATTTCAGTGTTGAGGCAAATCGTGAAGCCTATTTAGCTGGATTAAAAACAGTTGAGGGCTACTTAGGACAAGACTACGATTTAGTGATTGGCGGAGAGCGCATTTCTACTGAAGATAAGATTGTATCTTACAATCCAGCTAAAAAAACAGAAGTGATTGGCCGCGTATCAAAAGCTAATCAAGAGCTTGCTGAAAAAGCGATGCAAACAGCTGTTGAAGCTTTTAAAACTTGGAGGAAAGTTAAGCCGGAATTCCGTGCAGACGTATTATTTAAAGCTGCGGCAATTATTCGCCGCCGCAAGCATGAGTTTTCTGCATTAATGACAAAAGAAGCAGGTAAACCTTGGAACGAGGCAGACGCAGATACTGCTGAAGCAATTGACTTCTTGGAATATTACGGCCGTCAAATGTTAAGAATTAAAGATGGTTTCCCAGTTCAAAGCCGTCCAAATGAGTTTAACCGTTATGACTATATACCATTAGGCGTGGGAATAATCATCTCTCCATGGAACTTCCCGTTAGCAATCATGGCTGGAACTACGGTTGCTGCAATTGTTGCAGGAAATACTGTTTTACTAAAGCCTGCATCAACCACACCAATTATCGCTGCAAAATTTGTTGAGGTTATGGAAGAGGCAGGTCTTCCAAAAGGTGTACTAAACTTCGTTCCAGGAAGCGGTTCAGAAGTTGGAGACTATCTAGTTGATCATAAAGATACTCGTTTCATCAGCTTCACTGGTTCTCGTGATGTGGGTCTTCGCATCTTTGAACGTGCATCAAAAGTAAATAATGGCCAGCTTTGGATGAAGCGTGTCATCGCTGAAATGGGCGGAAAGGACACCATTGTTGTTGATAAAGAAGCTGATCTTGAATTAGCAGCACAATCCATTGTGGCATCTGCATTTGGCTTCTCTGGCCAAAAATGTTCTGCTTGCTCACGTGCAGTTATTGTAGAAGATGTCTATGATCAAGTGTTAAATCGTGCAGTTGAATTAACTAATCAATTAACACAAGGCGACCCGGCTGATAATAGCAACTACATGGCTACAGTTATTGACCAAAGTGCTTTCAATAAAATCATGAGCTATATTGAAATTGGCAAGCAAGAAGGCAAATTAATGACTGGCGGAGAAGGGGACGATTCTAAAGGCTACTTTATTAAGCCGACTATATTCGCTGACCTTTCACCTGAAGCACGAATTATGAAGGAAGAAATCTTTGGACCAGTCGTCGGTTTCACAAAAGCAAAAGATTTCGATCAAGCGATTGAAATTGCTAACAACACAGAATACGGCTTAACTGGTGCGGTTATTACTAATAACCGCGAACATATCGAAAAAGCACGCGAAGATTTCCACGTTGGTAACCTATACTTCAATCGCGGCTGTACTGGTGCAATTGTCGGCTACCAGCCATTCGGAGGCTTCAATATGTCAGGTACTGACTCAAAAGCTGGAGGACCTGACTATTTAGTTCTTCATATGCAAGCAAAAACAACTTCAGAAATGTACTAATCATATTATTGGAAAAAGAGTGGCTGATCGATTGATCTGGATCTAGCCGCTCTTTTTTTGCTTTTTCTCAGTGATGAAGGACAAATCTTTGGGGAAACTGCCTTGAAAAGTCCATCATAAGCTGAATGAAGGACAAACCCGAGGGAAAACTGCCTTGAACAGTCTATGATGAGCTGGATGAAGGACAAGTTCGAGAGGAAACTGCCTTGAAAAGTCC
>Ga0180215_1001420_pt1 | contig 26402 bp, 23 predicted proteins | sample eDN3rd37CBELigBY_FD_128871 | JGI IMG/M metagenome (GOLD analysis project Ga0180215, IMG submission 128871) | Enriched backyard soil microbial communities from Emeryville, California, USA - eDNA 3rd pass 37_C BE-Lig BY (version 2) (version 2) | ecosystem: Environmental > Terrestrial > Soil >...
AATTCAGGCAGAATGTAGCAAATAAATGAAAGAAGCCGTAATTCGATTTGAAAAAATCAGAATGTACGGCTATTTGTGTCGCGTACTGGAAGGTGCGCTTATTTTTTATAATTCGGGCTTACCTTCCTTCTCCGTTGAGACTCCTTCTAAACCATACCCTGTAGAACTAATTTCCAAGTTTTCTTTTTTTCTCTCTACAATGGAATTTTGATTGTTATCTGCAATATACTTATCCAAGGAATTTCTCTCCTTTCTAGTGTGATTTAAGATGTATTACTTACTTTATGTTGTCTTAAAAAAATAAAGCAATACAAATATTTAGTATGTTTTTATTTGAATAAATTAGCAAATCATTTAGGTAATTGATGTGATTAATGTCTACGATGGTAAAAATCAAGTTAACTTGAAAGAATTCTATTTATGAAACAATTAGTTTATAGTGTTAAGATGAATGAGACTAAGTCGTATTATAAAAAAAGGCATAAGTGGTTGTCCCACGAATATATTTTCAAAGTAAGGAAATTCTTAGGAATTCTCATTAATTATGAAGACAACAAATTTACCTTTGTTTACCTTGTAAATGTAGTAAGGGGGAAATAGTAGATGAATGTATTTTCAGCCATAAGGACGAGAAGAAGCATTGGGGTAGTAAAACCAGATCCTGTTCCGAAGGAAATGATAGAACAAATCCTTGAATCTGGAACTTGGGCGCCGAATCATCATCGTACAGAGCCTTGGAGGTTTTTTGTAGTTACGGGTGAGGCAAGAAGGAAACTTGGGGAAGCAATATCAAATTTTACAAAAAGTACAATGGAAACACCTATATCTGAAGAAAATAGTAAACGTTTAGAAAGAGAAGCACAAAAACCATTTAGAGCTCCTGTTATTATTGCAGTTGCTGTTGAACCTATGAAAAGTAAAAAGGTTTTACTAAAAGAAGAATTTGCTGCTGTTCATGCAGCTGTGCAAAACATGTTGCTTGTCGCACATGCATTAGGATTAGGGTCGATTTGGAGATCGGGTGATGTTTGTTATTCTCAGGAAATTAAGCAATTGTTTGGACTAGGGGACGAGTCAGAAATGGTAGGGTTTATCTATCTTGGTTACCCTGAAAACAGAGTTGAAAGGAAAGGTACTCGAAAGCATTTTACTGAAAAAACGTCGTGGTTTAATACTGTTAATGATTTCTCCAAATAGCAGTTCCAAAAGTGGTAGGAATTCAATTAAATAGTGACATAACCGGTGTTAGAACCGCTTTATGTCACTATATGTTTTATATTAAAATTTGTTAGAAAGAAGGGTGTTTAAAGTGCAGCGCCTTTTCCACCATCAATGTTTACTGCTGTGCCTGTTACATATGATGCAGCTTCAGATGCAAGGAAGGTAATAACTTTTGCAGCTTCTTCTGTTTTTCCAATCCGTCCTAAAGGAATTCCATGATTCGGATCAGAAGAGAATTCTTCCCATGGTTTCTCAGGAGCTACTCTTTTCCACATTTTTTCGATTTGATCACTTCTTATTAGCCCGATACATACTGTATTAACCCTAATTTGTTCAGAAGCTAAGTCCTTACTCATTGCTTTAGTTAAAGCCAGTCCAGCGGCACGACTCACGTTTGTTGGTAATCCTGAAGCTGGTGGTGTTTTAGCAGAAGATGTAGTGATGTTAACGATAGAGCCACCACCCACTCTTTTCATATATGGAAGTGCATATCTTGAACAGTAAATTGCACCAAATAGCTTTAAGTCCAAGTCTTCCTTCCAAAGAGAAGTATCGACTAATTCGAATGGTTTGGCATTAGCCGTACCAGCGTTATTAATGATAATATCTAAACGTCCAAACTGTTCAACGGTCTTTTCAACTGCATGTTTACAATCATCTTCGATTGAGACATCTGCTTGTATAGATAATACTTCGGCACCTGTTTGTTCAGTAATAAATGATGCAGCCTTTTGAAGGTTATCTTCGTTACGGGCGATAATAGCTACTTTTGCCCCTTCATAGGAAAATTGAAGAGCTGTTGCTAAGCCGATTCCTTTACTTCCTCCCGTAATCATGGCTACTTTTCCAGTTAAACCTAAATCCAACGTTATGATCCCCCTTCAGTGATAAAATAGAAAATAGTTATAGTGGGTAGTCGACTACAATTACATCTTCAATTACACCGTTTAATGATTGAACGAAGTCTTGGTGAACTGGATGGGGTCCGTATGCTCGTAATGCCTCCTGATTTTCAAAGGTTACACGTAGTCCCAGTGTATAACCTTGGGCGCGATCAGTTTCCTCCGTTAAATTAATTCCAGCAGATAAATCAACTATTCCAGGAATGTTCTTTTTGAAAGCCTTAAGCTTTTCTAATAGCTGCTCCTCTTTATCTGATGTAAGGCTGTTGTTAAATTTAAATAAGACTAAATGTTCATACATTGTATCAGCTCCTATATTCATACTCTATAAATATAATTCGATAAAAATAGCAAATCGCCTTCTATAAATAGTTCTTTTTATGAATGAATAATATAATAATTTTAAGAGGTATGTCATTATGCTAGGTTCCGTTTTCGGGTTCTTTCTTATTAAAAGACTTAAGAATTGAAGTATGAATTCGCATATGTCAATTCCTTGACCTATCATGGTTTCTACGAACTTTCATTAACTTTGGTATAGCAATTGTCATCATAATTATGATGGTCAATAAGAATTGTACTATTTAAAAAGAGGGACAAAACTTCTTCATTTGCAGTGACACGGTTCTGAGCAGTAATTTTATTGTTTTTTATTAAGATGGTCGATTAACAGCTGCTGATTCCCATACCTGATATTGGTATATAAAAAAGGAAAATTCGACATAGTAATTGACTAGTTTCTTTAATTAAGGGTGCCAATCCTAATACAGTTGTGATCCGGTTCACCGTAACGATTTTAAATGAGGGTTTCAGCGATAATAAAATAAGTGGAGTTTTTTCCGTTAAAGGCAGAATAGAGTTCAGTTGTGGCTTAGATAGAGGGAGTTTTTCCTCCTACACAAAGCAAACTTACCTATTTTTACGTTTTTCGAGTCAATCAAGTGGAATCTCTCCCTCTATTTATGCTATTTTCAATGCCATTTGCTAATTAAAAGGAAATTTTTCCACTAGTTATCAGATTAAAGTATCTTACCTAATCCTCTTACCGATAAGAGCGTCTCTCACGTTCCCGATGCCATTATTACAATTATTTCTCCGTATTATTTAAAAAACACCTCAAACCGATCCCGTTTCCATTAGGGTATACTGCTTTTTGAGAATAAATGAGTGATTATTATAAATGATCAAACAGTGACAAAACATATTCTTTCAAATCGACAATTCTTAGATGTTTTGGCTTCTTGTCAGTACCTGCAATAATAAGTGCTGAAAGTGTATCGTTTTTATGAAGTCCGCCATGCTCACCTCCACCGTTATGAATGGGTGCCGTTTCGAAATAAATAATATGCCCAGGTTTAGCTGCGACAACCATTGAATTTGGGTGGCTTTTTAATGCACTTTTTAGGTTATTGAGAGCATCGGGGTACTCAGTATATTCAATGAGTTTACCGTCAATTTTTAGGTTAAGTACATTTGGATCCCCGTCAATTGTCCAAGTTTGCCCATAGGAATCAGTCCATTTTCCACCTTCTTTAAATCGAAACCTCCGTTGTTTATCGTCCCATACAATAATCCAGTCTTCTTTAATTGATGAGGCTAATGCAATTCGATTGTCTTTTAAAGCAGTATGTGCTAATTCTTCAAAGGCAATATCGCTTTTTATTGCGGTAATGTAAGCCATCCTATGATTGTTACTAATTACTAGCTCACCACTAGAAGGCTTTTCATCAAATGGTGCAATTTTATAATCTCTAAGTATTTTATGAAGATTAACTTTCATCTTATCCTCATCTTCCAATAATCCATCTTGACCATGATCACCGAAGAGGATGAAAATGTTCTGTTCTAAAGCTTGATTCCAATCTCCATAAGTATTAAGGATATTTTGAAGGTGGATATCCACTTCCTTAAAATTTTCTACATCTAGAGGACCGTTGCGATGTGTTATTTTATCCATTTCTGGAAAAAATGCCAGCAAGAGCTGTGGCTTGATATCCTTTTTTATTAATCTAATAATTACATCAGATGCGTAATTATCAGTAAAACCAGCTCGTAATGGGAGAGAGTCTGGCAGTATTTCATTTTTTAATTCTTCAGGATGGTGAAATATACCGAACGCCAGCAAGTCGGGACCTAAAGTTTTAAGCGTTCCAGGTATTCCTGTTGGATGATGGATATATTCTGGCACCTCCAAAACATGCGTTGTTTTTCCTCGATATACAAGTGTATTCACGGCTCCAGTAGTAATCCTTTTTTCTTGTAAATTTTCAAAGATTGTTTTACTTTTTGGACTTAGGTGAATATTGTTTAAATTGTATAAAGCATCTTTGGATGTAGGCTCAAATCCTAACTTACGCACCGTTTCAATGGATGTACCATAATCGATGAGACGATCCTCTTCAGAGTTATACCATGTCAATCCCGGAATATGATGTTTATCTGGCATATCACCTGTAAGTAACGTACTTTCAATCACAACAGACATTGTCGGAAAAGGAGCAACCAGATTGTCATACTGTTGTCCATTACCAATCAGAAATTGAAGTGCAGGAAAATCATCAGTTTTTAGACTTTCACGAATTAAGTCCCCAGTCATTGAATCAACCATAATCATAATTACATCTTTCTGTCCTGTGTGATATATTTGCATTTGATTTTCCTTTTGACAACCAGTTAAGATGAGTGCCAGCGTTAACAAAGAAACAATAGTTTTTTTCATTTGAAATCTCCTAATGTTGGTAAGTTTTCACGTAAGTGTTTCCTATTAGTATGGTACAAAAAGGAGATTTGATGAAAAATATATTGTTATACTAGTTACTCTTTAATATTGGATTGTGCATAAAAACACACGATTTTATAGATAAGTGTGTTATGAGTTACATTACTCTTTTTTCTACAAGGCTCTTAATGCTTGAAGCATATCAGCTTTTAAATCTTCAATATGTTCTAGGCCAACAGAATAGCGAACGAAATTCGGTGGTATTCCAGCGGTTTTCATTTGTTCTTCATTCAGTGCACCTTCCCACATTGAGGCAGTATGAACAACTAATGATTCTACACCGCCTAAACTAACAGCGTTTAATGATAATTTCAATGCAGAAACAAATCGGCTAGTAGCTTCATAATCCCCATTTATTGAAAAGGCAATAACTGACCCAAACCCATTCATCTGTCTTTTTGCCAATTCATATTGTGGATGACTTTCTAGTCCTGGATAATAAACCTTCTCAATTTGTGGTTGATTTTCTAAAAACGTAGCCAATGCAAGGGCGTTAGAATTGATTCTCTCAATTCTAATTGGATATGTACGTAGTCCCCGTAATAATAGCCATGCATCCATTGGTGAAAGAACTGAACCAATATTCGTATGTGTATCCCATATTTTTTCAGCTAGTTCTTTAGATGTACAGATAACGCCAGCTGTAATATCGCTATGACCCCCTAAATATTTTGTTGCACTATGAACAATCACATCTACACCATAATCAGAGGGACGTTGATTAAGTGGTGAAGCAAATGTATTATCTACAACTACTTTTATTCCTAGCGGCTTAGCAATTTCGACTACAGCAGCAATGTCTGTCAATACTAAGGTAGGGTTTGCAGGGGTCTCAAGCATAATCAGTTTTTTATTTGGACGAATTGCATCAGCAATCGCTGAAATGTCAGCTTGTTCTACTATACTTACTTCTACTCCAAACCGAGGGAGCATCTCATCCATAATTTTTGCTGTACTCATATAATGTCTTGTTTGCGATATAACATGGTCTCCTGAAGAGACCAGTGTCAATAACGTGGTCGAGATAGCGCCCATTCCTGAACCTGTAACAAGAGCTGTTTCGGTACCTTCTAACTCGGCCATAATTAATTTCACACGTTCATGGACTGGATTTCCGTAACGTGTATAATATTTTGAATGTAATGGGGTGCTTGCCATTTCTGCAAATTCTGCAGCATTTTGTGCTGGGAAAGTAGACGTATAATAAATTGCAGGAGAAACAGTTCCATCTTTAGTAGTCCATTCTTGGTCGGTGTGCAAAACTTTTGTTTCGTTATTATATCTATTTTGTGCTTCGTTGTTGGGGTGATTCATTATTACATCTCCTTCTTTCGAGCTTAAACTCTTACTAACTATTTTCTACTTTAACAAATAATTTTATGAAAATTAATAAAAAAGTATATAAATTCGACTATTATTATTATTAGGTTAGGAATTAGCTACAACAGAAGCATTATATGAATAAAAATTAGTTGCTTAAAAGGATTACGAGGAAGACCTGTACTATTATAATCTATAAGTAATGAAATATCGCACTCTTGCTTAAGGTGTAGGGAATTGTGGGATGTATTTAAAGCGCTTTCATATATTCGGAAAGAAAATTACCTATGTAAGATCTTGATGTTCTAATGGGTTGGGGAAATAGGTAAGTTAATTTAATTGGAATTGATTGAAGGTATTTAATAATGAGTCAAGCTCTTGGCTACATTTAATTGTTTCGTGGCATGCTAACCCTTTTGAGTTTGCAAGTTCAATCATCTCACTTCTTTTTCTTACGATAAGTAAAAATAAATTTTCTCTTTCTTCATAAGTTTTTTCCTGTAACATTTTGTTCACCTTACTTTGTTTATTAAATTAATTAAGACAGACACAAATGTTATTATCCATATTTTTGGATAAAAAATAAATAGATTCGACAAAAAAAGTCAAAAAAAACTTTCGGTTTGTTTGCGATAATTTGCCAACACTTTACATAATTTGCATTATTGAAAAAAATGTATACAAATGTTAGTTTTTCTGGCTCTTGCTTTCTATTAAATAATAAGAGTTAATTTAACTTGTAAGTATTCTCTTTGACTAGACTGTTTCTATCATTTTTTTGGTGAAAGGTAGTTTATACGAAAAGAAAATGACGATTGTAGGGGGGATTTGTGGAATAAAGGTAAAGTGATGCTTTAAGAGTATGAAGTAAATGTCCGCTTTTTGAACTAATAATATTCCTTGTCATAACCATATAAGGAAAACGAATGCTCATAAATTTAAGCAATTCGTTTTTTATGTGCTCAATCTTGATAGGTAAGAGTATTGCATTGATTTTTTCGTTAAGTAATTCCGTCATCCCCTGTCATTTTTAAAAGAAGTTGGTCAATTCTCACGTCAAGCTGTTCAATTAATAGTAATTCTTTTTGATTATTAATCGTTCGGTAGTGATGGGAATTGCCAGGTTGTTTATCTTTTTCATCGGCTAAGTTAATAATTTTCTGTAGGGAAGTTAATACGTATTCCCCCTTTGGTAAAGCTGAGTCAGTATGGTATAAAATTGCATGTGCAATTTCCTTAGCTGCACGTTTGTCTTCTCCCAAACGAATAAGTAATTTATGTGCTCGTTCTGCGCCTTTTATAGGATGAATATCGTACTCTTGATAAAGATTGTAGTCCCATTTACCGTCACGGTACCATTCATAATGGCCAATATCATGTAAAAATCCAGCTTTGGCAGCCCAGTCAGGGTTAACATGGTATTGTTTAGCGAGATTGTATGCATGATAGGCAACCGAAATTGCATGTGCCATACCAGAACGTCTTACATATTTTTGAACAATCGGGTGTTTATAGATGTCAATTAATTTAACGCTCCTTTTCATGAATGCAACCTCCTGCTTACTTATAAATTATCGATATACTATCATCAAAGTCTTGTTAAATCAATAGGAAGAATATAAAATAGGCCAACAGTTCATTTCTTTTGTTACATAATTATAAAATCTTGTTCACTTATTCTGTTTATATGAAGAGTTTTTCTCAAATTTTCTAAATTGGGTTAAATAAGGAATAATCAGAAAGAATAAAAGCAGCATACAACATACAGGTATAATCAGCGGTGTACTATTGAATGTAATTCTACTCTAATCAGTATGCTAGTACGAAATATGGGAAGTATGGGTAATGTGATATTTATATTAATGAATTCTTGGGAGGAAGTATGGAATTAGTTTTATTCTTAAATTTCACGATCTTATTACTTTTGCTATATTGTTTAATCAATAAAAAGTTACATCCGCTAGAAAGTATCTTTATTATCTTAATAGTTGAATTTATAATTTCTACTTACTTTGCGATTGTTACTGTCAATAAAGAATTCATTGAGATTTCTAATAAATCATATTTATTAATACTGTTTCGTGTACACGAGGTTATTACATTACCGATTATTATTTTATTATACTTTAATGGTTATGCCTTATTAAAAACAAAAATAATGAAATGGTTTTCTAATGTTCTAATTATTGTATTGCTAATTTTAATAGAAGAAGTCATTAAGTATTGGGAAGGTATAACATATCTACAGTGGAATGTTTGGCGATCAGGATTATTTTATATTTTTCTTGTATTAACGACAAGTGTACTATTGAAAGCTTATTCGACCATTCTTAGAAAAGAAGAGAGGAATATAAATGCCACTTCCTAAAACAATTGATTTTAATGAATGGTTTGTTATCGTTTCCTTTATTCTGAGTATGATCATAATTTTTCGACTCCCCAACCGTTTTCCTCTTAGTGTGATTATACTACTGTCATTGTTTGCTTCAGTTATTGCAAGATTATGTGACCATTTATTGGCTGGACCAAAGTTCGACTTCTATGATCTAATGGATACTGGTAAATATGATTTATTTGATTTATTTACCTATTTTCTATATATTCCTTTTATTTATTTGTTTATATACTTCTACGATAAATGGAGATTGCAAGGAGTGAGAGTTCTTTTTTATATTATTATCTGTACCTTTATTGGAACTACATTTGAGTGGATTTCAAGCTTATTTAAAGTATTTAATTATAAAACATGGGAGATCTCTTATTCCTTTACTGTGTATTTTGTAATCCAACCTATAACCTTGCTTTTTTTTGAATTTATCAAAAAACATCATAAAAGCTATGATAATTAGTTAGCTAACCCCATATAGTGAATACGAATGTTTTATTCCGTATTGTATTTATTTTAAAAGTAATCAGAGTAAATAACTGTCACATGATTATTATAGATGAAGTATAAAATAGGACTTATTATTACAACTGCTAGTTTAGGAGTTTTACCAGGTTTATATTGATTAGAATAAGCAGTGTAAAGAATCACAACTTGAATAAACATAGGATATTCTGATATAGTTACTCTATATTTTGTTTGAATTTAAGGATTGTTGTTAAATTCCCAACAATAGAGATAGGTGTGACATAAATGGAAAAACAATATAGAGTATTATTATTTTATCAATACGTAAAAATAGATGATCCGGATAAATTTACAAATCAGCATCTTGAATTATGTAAACAGCTTGGTATAAGAGGCAGGATATTGATTGCGTCAGAAGGTGTTAATGGAACGATATCAGGTACAGTAGATCAAACAAATTCATACATGCAATATATGAGAGAAGACGCAAGATTTGAGGATATGATATTTAAAATTGATGAAGCTAATGAACATGCATTTAAGAAAATAAAAGTTCGACATCGACCTGAGTTAGTGACATTACGACTTGAAACAGATATTAATCCACTTGAAACTACTGGAAAGTATTTGAGCCCGAAAGAATTCTATAAAGCGATGCAAGAAGACGATACTGTAGTGATTGACGCAAGAAATGATTATGAATATGATTTAGGTCATTTTCGTGGTGCAGTAAAACCTCAAATAAAATCGTTTCGTGAGTTGCCAGAATGGATTCGCGAGAACAAGAAGAAATATGAGGGGAAAAGAATTCTAACCTACTGTACTGGTGGTATTCGGTGTGAGAAATTCTCTGGTTGGTTGGTTCGAGAAGGGTTTGAGGAAGTATCCCAACTCCATGGGGGAATTGTTTCTTATGGAAAGGATATTGAAGTTCAAGGAGAACTATGGGATGGCCAATGTTATGTGTTTGATGAAAGAATTGGAGTACCTGTAAATCAAAAAGAGCATATCGTTGTTGGAAAAGATTATTTTACGGGTGAACCGTGTGAACGGTATGTCAAGTGTGCAAATCCTGAGTGTAATATGCATATTCTCTGTTCAGAAGAAAATGAACATACTTATATGAGAAGTTGTTCAGATGAATGTCGTACCCATCCTAAGAATCGATATGTTAAAGAACATAATCTGACAAATGAAGAAATTAAGAAAAGACTTGATAGCATTCCTTTCAAAATAGAGACAATTAGTTAATCTTGAGTATGGGATTAAGAATAGATAAAATGTTTGAAGTATGAAACACTAATCCTTATAGGGTTCTGTTTTGAGGTGCTCTTCTTAAAATACGTGCAGAAATGAAAGTCATATTGGCATCGTTATTTGTATAAAAAAGTAATCTCGCCATATCAATAGGCGAGTTTCTTTAATTAGGGATTCCAAAACCATATTTTACTAAGTTGTGATACGGTTCACCGTAACGTTTCTAATCGAGGGTTGCAGCGATAATAAAAATAAGGGGAGATTTTTCCGATAAATGCAGATTAGAGCTCTTTTTGGGGGAAATAGGGGGAGTTTTTCCGCCTATACAAAGCAAAATCACCTATTTTCACGTTTCACGAATCAAATAAGCGGAATCTCTCCCTCTATTTATGTTATTTTCAGTGCCACTTGTTAATTAAGGGGAATTTTTCCCTCTAGCCACCCATGAAGCGCAAAAATCAGCGCTTCACCACAGAGAATGAAAATGGTTCACCGTGGTCGGTGGAGTCAGACTAGAGGATGGGCTCTAAGTTTATTTTCATGGTAGTTAGCAGACCAAATTGCCTCACCGATCACCGATCCCCCAACCGATAAGAGTGAACTCTCACGTTACCAGATGTCGGAATCTGCAGCCATTTATCCACCAGCTTATAAAAATCAAAATTATTGTTGCTCCAAATGTCGTCATTGAAAATGACAGACCATTATAATAATGATGAAGTTCGAAGAAATCTCGATAGATAAAGGAATTGACGTATGTAAATACATACGTCAATTCTTATGTCTTTTTATAAGCAAGCACCGAAAATGGAACACTATAGTAAGAACTATAGGCCTATTCAGTGTTGTTTTTATAAATATTGTCCATACTGTGAAAGCTTGCTAACAGTTTAGAGCTTATCTAGAATTGAAAACAATTCCTCTAAATGTTTTATTTCATATGTTGGATTTACCTCAACGCGCTCTTTGTTATGACGGTTTATCCAAACAGATTTCATTCCTACTCTTGATGCACCAAGTATATCTGTCATTAAGTTATCTCCGACCATCAAAACCTCATCTTTTTCTAAACCCATAAGTCCTAATGCGTGTTCAAATATAGATGGATCTGGTTTCCCTTTACCAAACCCACCTGAAATCACAATTTCATCAAAATATGGCACAAGTTCAGGTGTAATATCTAATTTGGTATTTTGTAAATCAGGTGATCCGTTTGTTAATAACAAAAGGCGATAATTTCCTTGTAGTTTGTCTAACACCTGGAAGGTTTCTTCATAAACAAATGGACTCTTTCTTCGTTCAATTGGGAATCTTTCTGCTAATTCAGCACCGAATTTTTCATCGTCAATCCCAACTGCTTTTAATCCCTTAATCCAGGCATCTTTACGATAAGTTGGCACAATCTCTTTCATTTTGCGAAAATTTTCTTCATCATCTAGGAAATTCCCCCATAAGCCTTCAAATGGATTAATCCCAATCATTTGTGTAAATTCATATGTATCATATGATGAATAAAGTTCTCTTGCTTCCTTACGAACAGCTTCTTCTAATATGTTATGATCCACTCCGTATTTTTCCTCAGCAACTTTACATGTTGCAACAAAAGCTTCTTTTACACTTTTTTGGTCCCATAGGAGGGTATCATCTAAATCAAAAAATATTGCTTTTATCATTGTATCTATCCCTCAATTCTACAATATTAGCTTGTTATCACTAGATTTTACAGAAATTTAGACAATAAGTAAATAAAATTCAAAAGTGTTTCTATTAAAATAGTTTAATAACCTTATAAAGGTACTTGAGTCATTCGTTTGTTTCTATAATAAATATTGCGGAAAATAACTCTGGATAAAAAGCAATAATTCTATTTCCTTTTAAAAAGAATAATCAATATCGGATAATTTTTTCGCAATTTTTACCAAGTTATAGTCGTTTGTTGAATTTGGTTATTTCCTAATTGTTATGGAATTGTTTAATATAATTGCTTCACATGAGCAATTAGAGTTAATTTTTTGCTCATATAAAACAATTCTAATAAAGATGAATATTCAGAAACTTGTTAAAATAGAGTTAATCAAATAGAGATGGGGGGAAGTAATTAGTCGAATTATCTGGTATTACTGGTGATGGTTAAGACTTACTTGTTTCGAGGATAAAATTTAAATACAAGTAGCAAAGATGTTTGAAACTAATTGCAATCGAATTCTATCAACTTATACCAGAAGTGAGAATCTAGAGAGATTTATTGAGAATTAGTGTCGAATTGAATGAAAGCGTTATCAAGTAGTGCTTCATAACAATTATCCACCGATAGCAAATTACATAGAATAAGTACACTTTAAAGATTATGTTGAAAGTGGTTGAAGGTCATTTGCAAAGGATGGTATAGAAGTATTGTTGAAAGCGCTTTACATGTGAGAATTCTCTGATTTGAATCTCCTGAACCTCATTAACAAAAACAGAGATAACTTTATAATTAAAAACTAATAGTTTAATAGGAGGTTTTGTTACAAATGAGACCAAAATCAAAATTTTTGTCATTTGTTATGATTCTAGCTTTATTACTTGGAATTGCAGCTGGTTGTAGTTCAGGTGAAACTTCATCAGATAGTGGGGAAACAAATGAAGACGGAGAGAATAGTGGTAAAACTAATCTTCGAATCACTTGGTGGGGTTCTCAAGACCGACATGACAAAACACAAGAAGTTATCAAATTGTTTGAGGAACAAAATCCGGATATTAAGATTACAGCAGAATTTACTGGTTGGGATGGATACTGGCAAAAGCTAGCTACACAAGCAGCAGGTGGAAATTTACCTGATATTATTCAAATGGACTATGCATATTTAATGGAATATGTGCACCGTGATTTAATTGCAGATTTAAATCCATTTGTTGAATCAGGGGTACTAAACCTAGACGATGTTGAAGAAGCCTACATTGAAGGTGGATATGTTGACGATAAGCTTTATGCAGTTAACTTAGGGACAAATGCTCTAGCAATGGCATATGATCCAGCAATGTTTGAAAAAGCAGGTGTTGAACCATTTGAACCTGGGTACACATGGGATGATTATGCTGCAGCAGCACGTCAATTAAAAGAAAATTTAGGTGACGGTGTATATGGAGTTGAAGGTGCAAAGAATTCATTAGCATTCTTTAACTATTTTGTTAGACAACATGGGGAGCAACTTTATAGCGAAGATGGAAAATCACTAGGATTTCAAGATGATCAAATTACAATCGACTTTTTAAATTTTTGGGATGCTTTGTTACAAGATGGCGTGGCTGCACCACCTGATGTAGTTGCAGCGGTACAAGGACGCCTGGAGGAAGAATTAATCGTTCATGAAAAGGCTCCAACACTTTGGTTTAACAGTAACCAAGTCGTTGCATTACAAAGTGCTGCAGGACGTGAATTAAAACTAGCTGTTTTCCCTGAACTTCCTGGTGGAGAAAAAGGATTATATTTAAAGCCATCACAATTCTTCTCAGTTGCTAAATCATCTAAGCATCAAGAAGCTGCTGCTAAATTTATTGATTTTGTAACTAATAATCTTGAAGCAAATGAAATTTTAGCGGCTGAAAGAGGTGTTCCAATTGCTGGAGCGGTTCGTGAACATTTAAAACCAACGTTAGGTGAGGCTGCCCTTGAGATGTTCAACTACGTTGAGCTCGCAGAACAGCATGCAAGTCCAATCTATGATCCAGAACCAGCTGGTGCAGGTGAAATCAGTGGTTTATTTGACCGACTAGCAGAGCAGCTGAATTTTGGTGAGCTTACTGCAGAAGAATTTGCAACCCAGTTTAGAGCTGAAGCAGATAAGATTTTAGCTAAAAATGAGTAATCGTTTAAAACGGTAATAGTAAAATAGTAGACACCATCTATATCGTTTATAAGCAGGTGGTGTCTCTTCTTTTAAGGTATTCTATTCGGAGGTGAACAAAAGTGGAAACAAAAGTCATAACAAATGAAGAAGTGGCTCAGCAGAGAAATAAACAACAGTTAAAAAGGAAATGGAAGCGTGAAGCGATTGCATATGCATTTATTTCTCCATGGTTAATTGGGTTTTTATGCTTTATTATTGGTCCGATGATTGCTTCTTTATATCTATCATTTACAAATTATGATTTGTTATCGAGTCCAAAGTGGGTAGGTTTCGATAATTATATTACGATGTTTACCGATGATCCAAGATTTTGGACTTCACTAAAAGTAACATTTAAATTTGTATTCATTTCTGTTCCATTAAAACTTGCTTTTGCTTTATTCATTGCAATGCTGTTTGTAAGACCACGTAAAGGTGTGGGGATTTATCGTTCCATTTACTATATTCCTTCTATTGTAGGGGGAAGTGTGGCAGTTGCAGTAATGTGGAAACAACTTTTTGGAAGAGAGGGTGCTATTAACGGACTTCTTGGTTATTTTGGGATTGAAGGACAAAACTGGATTGCTAGTCCAGATTATGCACTTTCTACATTAATCATATTAGTAGTTTGGCAGTTTGGTTCTCCAATGTTAATTTTCCTAGCTGGTTTAAAACAGATTCCATCTGAGCTTTATGAAGCTGCAGCAGTAGATGGTGCCAATAAATTCAGTCAGTTTTTTAGAATTACCATACCTATGCTTACTCCAGTAATCTTTTTTAACTTAGTTATGCAATTAATAAGTGGTTTTATGACATTTACTCAGAGTTTCCTTATTACTGCAGGTGGACCACTAGATAGAACATTATTCTATGCTGTATATCTATATGAAAAGGGATTCACTCACTTCCAAATGGGATATGCATCTGCAATGGCATGGATACTATTAATAATTGTAGCAGTCTTTACTGCCCTTATCTTTAGATCTTCTTCTGCATGGGTGTATTATGAGTCCGAGGGGGGTAAATAGAAATGAAACAAAAACCTCTACATAACACGTTTTTTCATGGATTTGTTATTTTGTTTGGAATAGCAATGATTTATCCGATACTTTGGACATTTGCTAGTTCACTTAAACCTGAAAATGATATCTTTACAAAATCTGCTTCACTTATCCCGTCTGAACTAAAGTGGGATAACTATCTAAAGGGTTGGGATGGATTTGGAGATATTACGTTCGGAACCTTCTTTTTAAATTCTACTTTTGTTACTATTTTGGTTGTAATTGGTACGTTATTTTCTTCAACATTAGTGGCTTTTGGTTTTGCTCGTTTACAATTCAAGTTTAAAAATATTCTATTTATATGCTTATTAGCTACGCTTATGCTACCAAGTCAGGTAACACTAATACCACAATACATCTTGTTCCATAAATTAGGGTGGGTAAATACGTTTTTTCCATTAATTGTTCCGGCATTTATTGGCGGGGTCCCGTTTTTTATCTTCTTAATGGTTCAATTTATACGTGGAATTCCAAGGGAATTGGATGAAGCAGCGACGATCGATGGGTGTAGCACATTTGGGATTTTTTGGAATATTGTTTTACCATTAACGAAACCAGCATTGGCAACCGTATCAATCTTCTCGTTCTATTGGACGTGGGACGATTTTATGACTCCACTTATATATTTAAATGATACAAAACTCTTTACAGTTTCACTTGGATTACGATTATTCTCAGATCCTTCTGCCATAACAGCCTGGGGTCCATTATTTGCAATGTCGATTGCTTCATTAATACCGACATTCCTAATATTTTTATTCTTCCAGAAATACCTTGTTGAAGGTATGGCAACAACTGGATTGAAATAATAATCACAAGTAATTCTAATGCCCTCCAGCGGGAGGGCATTATCTATATATTAATCTTTTTTAAAACAATTAGTTTTGTTCAATCTATGAACCAGGGGAGGGAAATGATAAAGATGAAGATTTGTATGTATTCCAGTTATCGAAATGAATGTGACCCAACACAGTATTTGCAAAAACATGACTTCCATTCTCATAATGAGTTTGAAATCTATTTATTTCATAGTGGTAATTGTAATTATCTTATCCATAATAAGGTATATCATCTTCAACCGAATGATATTCTAATTATGAATGGATTAACACTTCATAGGCCAAACCCAATACCAACTGAAAAATATATTCGAAGTGTCTTGAATTTTTCCGCAGAGGCTTTACAATCAGTTATTGAATCATTAAAATTTCCAGATATATTAAAGCCGTTTCATGATTATAACCATACTTTATACAGGGGAGTAGATACTGAATTAGTTAAGAAAATTGAATATTCACTAAAGGATATAGCAGAATTAAATGAAACATTCGAAAAACAAGAAAATAGAGATATATTGATAACGCCTCTAGTGTATGAAGCGAAAATGAAGACATATATTATTCAACTTTTATTTCATATATATGAACTAAATCAAACCCACAAGTGTGATAATCCCCACGTAGAGTCAGAAAAACAGCAACATGTTAAACGGATAACTTCTTGGATTGAAGAGCATTTTCATGAAGAAATTACGTTAGATGATATTTCCAAGAATTTAAATTTAAGTAAATATTATATGTCGCATATCTTTAAGGAAATTACTGGCGGCACAATTATGAAATACTTAATGAGTTGCCGAGTTAATCGAGCAAAGATATTGCTTGAAACTGAGCTGAATTTATCCATTTTAGAAGTTGCTTTAGAGTCAGGATTTAAGCATTCGTCTCATTTTAGTCGTTTTTTCCTTCAAAAAGTAGGAATAACACCGCTTGAGTACCGAAAAAGGACTCGAATAGCAACTAAAGGTAAATTATCAAATCTAAAGTGATGAATCTAATAATAAGAAAGGCTGTCCACGTTATGTGAACAGCCTGATTATATGTATTTGAACTTGAATTGCCTATTTTTAGGTGATATGATAAAAGACAGCGTATATAAAGAATAGTAATAATTACCAATGCATATAATAGCCTATTATAATTTTAGCACATTAGTTTTTGATTGTCAATTCTATATTGGAGTGATGGGAATGACAGAAATACATAATGATCTGAAAAAGGAGCAACATCGTGTTAATCAGGTAATAAATGTAATTAAGAAGAAGAAAGAAAAGTTACAACAAAGTGTTGGCGGACTTAAGGAAGATATTATTGGGATTCGTAAAGAGTTTTGGGAAGATGTTACGGTTAACTTTGACGAACCTGATGATATAGGGGAGACATTTACAAGTATTAAACAACAAGCAGAGCTCTTGTCTGAACGTGAACGAGGACATAGGCAATTTTCAAGACACATGAAAAATTTAGAACGATTAGAACACTCACCTTATTTCGGTCGAGTAGATTTTATTGAAAATGGTGAAAAACAAACTGAACAAATTTACCTAGGGATTACATCTCTAATGGATGAAAAAGATGAGAATTTCATTATATATGATTGGCGAGCACCGATTTCAAGCTTATATTATGATTATGGACCAGGTTTAGCTGAATATGATACCCCATCTGGGATAATTCAAGGAGAAATGAAGTTAAAGAGACAGTTTATAATAAAGAATGGTTGGATAAAAAGCATGTTTGAAACTGGTGTGACCATTGGCGACGAAATCCTTCAAGAGGTTCTTGGTAATAATGCGAATACACAAATGAAGAGTATTGTTTCTACCATTCAAAAAGAACAAAACCAAATAATACGTAACGAAAAAAGTAAGGTTTTAATTGTGCAGGGGGTAGCAGGAAGTGGAAAAACTTCTGCTGCTTTACAACGTGTTGCATTTCTACTATATCGTTATCGAAAGACAATAACTGCTGATAACATTATGCTTTTTTCTCCAAACTCAATGTTTAATTCTTATGTAGCAACAGTTCTTCCTGAACTTGGAGAAGAAAATATGCAACAAACAACTTTTCAAGCTTATCTTGAACATCGCCTAGGAAAGCAATATCAACTTGAAGACCCTTTTAACCAAATGGAGTTTGTATTAAGTGAGCTGAACGATCCCTTTTATGATATAAGGGTAGAAAGTATAAAATATAAAGCTGGATTAAAATATAAGACATTAATCGATAAATACGTCTCAACCTTAAATGATGGAGGGATTCCTTTTAAAGATATCGAGTTTAGAAGTGAAATTAAAATTAATGAAAGTGAAATAAATAACTACTTCTATTCTTTAGATAAAACGATCTCTATTCCAAATCGTATTCAACTGGTATGTGATTGGCTTCTTAAAAGAGTTGCCAAATTACAAAAACTTGAGCGTACAAAAGATTGGGTAATCGAAGAAAGTGAACTATTGGATAGAGAGGATTACTTAAAAGTCTATCAAAGATTAGTCAAAAAAAATCAATTTAAACAGGATACATTTGATGATTACGACCGAGAGGAGAAACTCCTTGCAAAAATTATAGTTAATCGTCATTTTAAACCATTGAAGCAACGAATCAAAAACCTTGATTTTATTGATGTCAATGCAATTTATCAGCGTATGCTCAGATGGAGTAAGGAACAAGAAACAAATGACCTCCCAACTCGCTGGAGAGCAATATGTGAATTTACAATCGAACATCTGAAACAGAAGAAGCTGCTAAATGAAGACGCAACACCTTATCTTTATTTACAAGAACAAATTGAAGGAAAACGATCAAATACCTTAATACGACACTTATTTATTGATGAAGCACAAGATTACTCACCGTTTCAATTTGCGTTTTTACGTCATTTATTTCCAAATAGTAGAATGACGATACTTGGGGACATTAATCAAACTATTTTTGCTCATGCATTAACTGAAGAATCTGTGTTTACAACAGGTCTTTCTCAAACAGACAATCAAGAAACAGTTAGATTAATGAGAAGCTATCGTTCAACAAAAGAAATTGTTGAATTTACGAAGGGATTAATTAGCGGAGGTGAGGTAATTGAAGCCTTCAATCGACATGGTGATAAACCAACAGTGTCAGAACATTATTCAATAAGATCTATGAACACACAAATTTTAAATCGCATCGAACAATTAAAAAATAATGGACATAAAACAATCGCTATTATCTGTAAGACTGCTACTGAGAGTAAAAGGGTATTTGAAGCTTATAAAAATGTACTATCAGTCAAATTAGTTGATAGTAAAACCCGTCAATTTGACAATGGCATATTAATTATTCCTTCCTATTTAGCTAAGGGAATTGAGTTTGATGCTGTGATTATTTATAATTGCTCAGATAAGACCTACCATCGAGAGTCAGAACGTAAACTATTTTACACTGCATGTACACGCGCTATGCATGAATTGCATCTGTACTCTTTAGGTGAATCCAGTAGATTTTTAGCTGGTGTAAATCACGAAACGTATGAATTTATTCAAGATAAAGGGGAGTAATGAATAGAACCTATATAGTAGAAAAACAAATAAAAGACATTTTTATATAAAAAACCAAAGCTCAATAATAAATCCACTTTTATCCCCGGGTAAGTAATCTACCAGGGGATTTTTTTGTTATTTGTAATCCAGTGTTAATAAATTCCTTTTCATTACAATTGTATTACATATTCACAAATATATTTATTTACTAGAAAATAGTACAATATTGTTTCAAGACGTACTAGTAATCTATCGTAGTCTGCGCTCTAGTAGAGATGCTTTGTAAATATAGTTAGCGTTTAATTGAGTCATTTTATTACAAAATATGAAATTTTTTAATATGAAATTACGAAAATTATACATTTTTGTTACAAATTAAGTGAGATAGTCTATTGTAAACGGATTCATGATAAATTAATAAATGGATAATAAAAAATTAAGTCTATAATTATATAAAAATCTGGGTATTTACCGAAGATTCAGGAGGAGAATATGGTAGAGCGTATCAGAAAAATAGTTTGTATTAAAGGTTTAGTACATATAATGATCATTACGATAGCAGCATGTATATTCATGGCACCTCCAGTTTCGGCAGAGACGCATATTTCAACAATTTATCATGTATATTTAAATGACCAGCGTATTGGCGAGGTAGATGATGAAGAGTTAGTAACCAAAGCGATAGATGGTAAAATCATGGAGATAAAGAAAGACCTTGCACTTGACTTAGAGTTATTTCCTCATAATCTTTCGATAGTTCCTGAACAGGTTTTCGATCCTGTTGTAAATAATGCTCAAACTATTAAGGATATAGTTGAACAAGTTGAAATTCATGCTCGGGCATACTCTATTACTGTCGATGATGAAATCGTTGCTTATTTATCAAGTGAAGCTGAAGCAAACAAGTCTACTAAACAAGTAAAATTAAAATACATAGCGGAAGAAGAATTAACAGAGTTTGAAAAAAGAGAGAAGAATGGTAAAGCAAGTGAAATCTCAAATTTAAAAGTTGGAGAATCAATGTTAACAAATATTGATCTTTCTGGAAATTTTTTAATTTCAAAGACTGAGGTTGACCCACAAAAAATTGTTACATCTAAGGAAGCTAGTGAAATTTTAACAAGAGGGAAACAGGAAGAGAAAATATATAGAGTTAAAAGAGGAGATATGTTAAGTGTGATCGCGAAAAAACATGGTTTATCTCTTAATGAAATCTTAGCACTGAATCCTAAAGTGCAAACCCCAAGTCAAATCGAAGTTGGACAAGAAATCCATGTTCAATCTTATCAGCCATACGTATCAATTATTACAGAAGAGGTTGAATTAGAAAAAGTAGAGATTTCATATGACTATGAAGTAATAGCTGATTCTAGTATGTTTAAAGGTGAACAAGAGGTTATTCAACAAGGGAAGGAAGGGGAAAAGGTCACTAAATATGCTATTATTTCTAAAGATGGACAAGTGACTGAAAAAAAGGTAATAGGTGAAGAAATTGTTAAATCTCCAATAAAACACATTGTTAAAAAAGGAACAAGAGAAATTACTTCTCGAAGTACAGGAAACTTCATTTGGCCTGCTGTTGGAGGATATATTTCAAGTAAAATGGGTTATCGTAATGGTAGACCACATAAGGGTATTGACATTGCTAGACCTGATGAAAGGGCAATACTCGCTGCTGATTATGGTGAAGTTATTTCAGCTGGGTGGGATGGAGGATATGGAAATAAAGTTGTTATTAATCATGGAAAGGGTTTAACAACTGTTTATGCTCACTTATCGTCAATAGGAGTTAAAGTTGGCCAAAGTGTAGCAAAGGGAGAAAAGATAGGGGTTATGGGAACAACTGGGAATTCAACGGGCGTTCATTTACACTTTGAAGTGCTTAAAGATGGACAAGTACAAAATCCATTAGACTACATTCAATAACCTTTAGCAGAATTGCTAAAGGTTATTTTCTTGAAGATAGGAAAACAATAAATTATAACTGTTCCATAGTGTAAGTAACTCTTTTTCTATCATAGCATGTGACTAATTATTTGAATATTTGATAAATACCTATTAATATACTATAATATTTGGGATTACTAATACTAAAATAGAAGATTAATAATATAAGGGGGAAAAATTATTTTTAGTAAAATTAGACTATTTCTTCAATTTTAAACAAGTTATTATCTGGTAGTTTATGAAAGATTTATTTGGGTAAAAATGAAAACGTAAACATTGACTTTACGTATTGAACGATCTGGCTTAGTTTGGATAGAAAATAGAATAAGATTCTTTAAGGTTTAAATAGTAAGACATTCCACTTTAAAATGGGGGAGATTTAATTGTTAAAAATAGCGATTATTGGTACAGGGGCAATTGCTCCATTTCATGTACAGGCATATAAAAAATTTTCAGACAAGTGTAAAATAGTAGCTCTTTGTGATATTTATCCAGATAAAGCAAAAAAGCTTGCAGATAAATCTAATTTAGAAGTAGATATTTATGATAATCACGAAGAATTACTGACTAGAGAAGATATAGATTTAGTATCTGTGTGTACACCACCTTATACTCATGCGGAAATTGCTATTAACTTTTTAAACGCTGGAAAACATGTGGTCGTAGAAAAGCCTATGGCATCTTCATTAGAAGAGTGTGATGCAATGAATGATGCGGCTGCTAGAAATAATAAGCTTTTATCTGTAATAGCACAAAATCGTTTTACAACACCAATGATGAAACTAAAACATGTATTAGAAACAGAGCTAATGGGACCTATTGTACATACACAAGTTGATTCACATTGGTGGCGCGGGCATTGTTATTACGATTTATGGTGGCGTGGAACATGGGAGAAAGAAGGGGGAGGTTGCACTCTTAACCATGCTGTTCATCATATTGATATCTTCAAATGGATGAATGGTATGCCATCTGAGGTCACCGCTGTTATGAGCAATACTTCCCATGATAATGCAGAAGTAGAAGATATTTCAGTTGCTATTTGTCGCTATGACAATGGCAGTATAGCTCAAATAACAAGCTCTGTTATTCATCATGGTGAAGAGCAACAGCTTATTTTTCAGGGAAAACGAGCACGTGTGTCAGTTCCATGGAAAGTAACTGCTTCACAATCAAAACAAAATGGGTTTCCTGAACCAGATCGTGAACTTGAGAATCAACTGCAAAAAATCTATGAAGAGCAACCAGATGTAAAATACGAAGGGCACTCTGGACAGCTGCTAGATGTTATGTTAGCGATTGAAGGGAAAAAGCCATTACTTGTAGATGGATTACAAGGACGACAGACACTTGAGCTAATTACAGCAATCTATCAATCTGCAAGCTTGGGACAGTCTGTAAAACTCCCTTTGAATGAAAAAAGTCCTTTTTATACTAGAGACGGTGTGATGAAGAATGCTATCCATTTTTATGAAAAGAAAACTTCTGTAACAGGTTTTTCAGAAAATGAGATAAAAGCAGGAGGAACTTCAAACTAGTGGCCGTTGATTAATAAGGAATAGTAATAAACTAGTTAGCCAATTTACTTTCAGGTTAACTAGTTTGTTAAGAATAAGACATGAATGTGTAAGAATAGGCATTATTTTGAGAAAACGATGGTATGATAAACACAAAAATACCTGAAAGGATGGCGAAAATGACCAATTCTGTTAAATTCGACTTACATACACACCATGATAGATGTGGACATGCTAAAGGAAACATCGAGGACTATATTAATGCTGCGATTGATAATGGACTCCAATTTATTGGAATTTCTGACCATTCACCCTATTTTTATAGTGACGAAGATCAATTATATCCAGGTATTGCCATGGCTAAGAGTGAATTTGAAAATTATATTCAAGAAGTATTATCACTAAAAGAGAAATTCCAGGATAAAATACATGTGCTATTAGGGGTCGAAAGTGATTTTTTTCCTAAGTATATCGAGTTATACCGTGACCATTACAAAAAATATCCTTTTGATTATATTATTGGATCTGTTCATTACGTCCAAGACATAAATATTTTTAAAAAAGGTCGGTGGGATAACTTAGCAAAGGCACAGAAGGTGAAAGTAAAAGAGGAATATTACCACTTAATTGAACAATCTGCTAGATGCAATGTATTTCAAATTCTGGCTCATATTGATGCTATGAAAGGTTTTTATCCACCCTTTTCTGAAATAGAAACAGAGGTTGTTGATAATACTTTGAAAATAATCGGTGAAGAAGATGTAGCAATTGAAGTGAATACTTCTGGAAGTACAAAGGACGTTGGCGGCTGGTACCCAGCAGATGATATTTTAGAAAGGGCACTCTTTTACAATGTAAAAATAACATTCGGTTCTGACGCACACATTCCAAGACGTGTGGCTGATGAGTTTGAACTCGTGCAAAAACGCTTAAAGGAAATAGGCTTCAAAGAGTGGGCATATTTTGTTAATAAGAAGCGAATTATGACAACTTTATAACTCTACTATTAGCATAGAGGGAATTACTGATAAAAAAGTTATTCCGTTTTTTATTTTCAATCTTCTATTAAAAACAAAGAATTTGTCATTCACTTTACTAATGATGGAACAGGATATAGAAAGGAAGAGTATTTATATGAAATATTCTTCTCAAAGATATTCCAATTCCGAATATCTTAAAAGTAGGAAAGATAGATTGCCTATATTACTCTATTACGGAAAAAAATTCCAGGTAAAACGTAATTTGCTATCCTCCAAGATGTTGTGCGTAAAATTTTACCTGAGGTCGTTACTCTTTTTAGTGCTATAAGTCAAGTTGCGATTGTGGACTGGATATGGATGGATTAAACCGAATGGAAACGGGTTAATGAACAGCTGGGGTGAATTTATCGAGTCATTCTTTAAAGAAGAACAATCTAGCTTTTGGAACAATTGGTATTCGCTTTTTGCCACTACGTGCTTAGAAAAGAATGTGTTTGATGATATGTATTCATTAATGATGGAACTTAACTACATATTCACCAAATGATCGATATCTAGTGCATGGTGACTTTCATTTTGGTAACATTCTGTCTGATGGTATAAAGATTACAGGAATTGTTGATTGGGAAATGGGGATGTACGGTGTTTTTGTATTCGATTTAGCAATTCAACATTAATGGACACCTCATTTACAGTTTCCACAACTTGTCAGGGATACGTATGAGAAAGCTAGCAAAGAAATACCTATGTTTGAAGAACGATTATTATGTGCATTGTTAGCAAAAGGCTTGGATGGACTTCGCTTTTTTGCTAAAAAAGGCGATGAAGTATCATATTATAATGTAAAGCACTTTTTATTATCACAAATAGATTTATATAAAGGGTAACGTAATAAAAAAGACTGAACTAAGAGACACGCTCTTTAGGTTCAGTCTATATCAAATTTGTCTCAGTTACTCGTTAGCTTCTCGTATTCTTCAAATATTTTTTGTTTTGTTTTTTCGAATTCTTCTCCCCAGTGATCATTTATGGTATTAAAAACAATTGTACCGTCAGTATCAATCATCCCATACCCGCGATAGGCAATGTTAGCTTCGTTATTTTTCATACCTAGCGGCTCAATAATTTTAAATTCTGGATCTGATATAAAAGGAACACTCTCACCATATTTTTCCTTTATTCCATTATAAAGTTGTTGTTGTTCTGCAGGTAGGTCATTACTAACGATATACATATTAACATCTAGTTCATTAAATTGTTCAAGATTTTCATGCAACTGAACCAGTTGCGCTTGGCAAAGTCCTCAAGTGTATGTAGTAATGAAGAAGAATAAAACTGGTTTTTCTGACGGGAAGGTAATTTCATTGTTATCTTGGTTTAAAAGTGTAACAGGTTTTTCAAGTTTTTCATTGCCACCGCTACAAGCAGTTAAAAATAATAATAAACCAATAAAAATGAACATTAGTTTTCTACTCATTCTTTTCTCCAATCTAGTCAAGTTTCTAATAATTTTAATTATATCCTATAAGTATTGAAACATAACAGTGTTTTGCTTAATAATTCTTTAGAAACCTTTTGATTATTAAAAGTTGTTTTATGAGTAGTTGGCTAAAATATTGTTAGCTTTGAAATGAAAAAAAGGCAAGGTGTCGAATGTTTTTGGTTGTTATTTAACTGAGCTTCCTATATTATTTTATGGTATATTCATAGAAACCATTATCTAGAAGCAGGTATATAATTATTAAACTAGCAATATTTTTTTACAAAGGAGGGAAATTATTAAAAATAGAGAACTATAAATTGTTTGACAAAATCTCGAAAAAACATTAGGGGGAATAGTAATGCATATTATCCACGCGCATATTAAGGTGAAGCCTGAATTTCGTACAGAATATCTTGATAAAGTAAAAGAATTAATCAAGAGTTCTCAAGAAGAGGAAGGAAATATTAGTTATCGTCTATATGAAGATACTATTCATCAAAACACCTTTATCATGTTAGAGGAGTGGAAAGATCGAGCAGCAATTGACTTTCACTTTAATACACCTCACTTTAAAGAATGGGGTCAAAAATCTAAAGAATTTGTGCAAGAGCCCACTAAGGTGAAAATTTACGAGGTAATTAGTCAAGAATAAGATTTTAAACAATTCAATACATATTGCTAGAGGAAAAGAAGCTCATTTCATTAACATGGAGTGAGCTTCTTTTTGTCTATCGTAAGCCCGTAATCAAACAACGCATATAAATAGAGCAGCACCTCCGGTACTATAAACGTATCACTTAAAGGAGGTGCTTTCGTATGCCGCAACAAAAACTTACCATCGTCCCCGTTAAA
>Ga0180215_1001423_pt1 | contig 26371 bp, 23 predicted proteins | sample eDN3rd37CBELigBY_FD_128871 | JGI IMG/M metagenome (GOLD analysis project Ga0180215, IMG submission 128871) | Enriched backyard soil microbial communities from Emeryville, California, USA - eDNA 3rd pass 37_C BE-Lig BY (version 2) (version 2) | ecosystem: Environmental > Terrestrial > Soil >...
CATCGTTCCGCTCACACTCGAGTTGCGGCAATGGGCAAAGACACACGCGCTCCGTCCACGCGGCGTCATCCCGGTTGCGCTCGCTCCTCTCGGCGGAATCGCCTACTTTGCCTATGTCATCAGCGAGTTCGGGAGTCTCAGCGTGTATGTAGACGGCCTGAGGGAGCAGGACAAATGGATGCCGAGTTCGGTGCTGTTCAGCGGCGCCGACTATCTCCGGGAGTACCGCGACCCGCTGCTAACTATCACTCGACCGCTCTTACCCGCTCACGAGGTGTACGTGGGCGTAGAACTGACGTTGATCGGCGTCTTCCTCGCGGCGGGTGCGCTGCTGTGGTGGAAGGGACGACGCAGCTACGCCGCGCTCGTCGTGCTGATGACCCTCGTGCCAGTCCTGACCGGAACCCGGCTCGGGATTGGCGGCCACGTGGCCGTCCTCTTTCCCGTGTTCATCCTTGCGGGTCGCATCAGACAGGAAGGCGTCAGGATGGCGCTGAGCATCATCCTGACGCTGGGACTCAGCCTGACCGTCCTACTGTTCGTCCAGGGAAGATGGCCGGGCTGATTGAGAATACCTAGTTGTCGCGCATTCCAGGCCCACGCACGATGTTGAAGTTCGTCTTCCTCGGACCCTTTTTCTTGCTCTCGTTCGGGTCGCGCGGCTCCTTGATCACCGGATGCACCCCAAGCCAGCGGCGATGGGCGCGGGTGATTCCACGCTTGGCCAGCGCCTTCACCAACTGGTCATCCACGATCGAGCGGAACTCCATCTCGCGCAGGACATCCAGCCCCGCCAGACAGGCGCATTCGGCGTACTCAAACGCCCGGTCGTAACTCGCGCTGCGGTCCGCGATGCCTGCGAATGCTGCCGTGCCTCGTGCAACCGCTTCGTCTGTGATCGGGAAGTTCAGCACGAACGTCGGCGAGGCATATGAAATCGCGCCGAACCCACTCGCTGGTGCTGGATCGGATTTCTGGGTCTTGTTGAACTTGCGGCCAAGGGTATCGGCATAGGTCTTCACGCGGCGCGCCAGGATACGGTTCACGATCATGTCGTCAAACGTCGTCCCGAACGTCAGGCTCGCGCCGGGGGTCTCATCGACGAGGCGCTGAATACCTGCACTGAGCGCGAGGATGTCGCCGCTGGTTCGTCCAGTCAGAGTCAACTCGACGCCGCCATCTCCGGCAGGACCAACCTCCAGTCGTCCTGGTGGATCGTGCGCCTCGACGGTCTCGGTCAACGCGGTCAGCAGACTGGCCGGGTCGCCATCGGTGGCGAGGACGGCTGTTCGGGCGGCCAACCGGTCGCCGGTGCCATCGATCGTGTAGCAGAATCCGTTACCCGCTTCCGCAGGCTCTGCGCTGAGGACCGCGTCAAACTCGTCGAAGATGCCAGCACGCGCCATCGCGACCATCCCGGTATCTCCGGGGACTCCAATGACACTGAGCGTTCCATGCTCGCTGTTCAACGCGGCAGAGAGTCCGGCAGCGACGGCCAGCGACAAGGCGACGCCGACCGGGTAACCCGCAACGTGTCCTTCGTCCGGGTCCGCATCAGCGCGTACGACGATAGCGAGACTCCCGTGTCGAAGCCCCTTACGCATCGCTTCGGTGTCATGGTTGATTCGAGTCGCGCGGAATGCCGTCGGCAGCCCGGCGATGCCGGTCTCGACCTCGAATCCGTGGGTGGATAGTAGCGCTGTAAGGCGCTCGACCGCGCCGTGTTCCTCACCTGCGGCTTCCGGATGCTGATGTATTTCGCGACTGACGCGCACGATTTCGTCTCGTGCAGCCTTGATGGCTGAGAGAGCGGCGTCGCGGGCCGTGTCCCTGACCGGCATGCGCAATCCTCCCTGTTTCATCTGAACAGGGCCGAATTGTACGCAACAAGGGCGACAGGGGGGAGCCAGCCATTACACGGAGACCCAACCCGTGCAACGACTGACTCGATATGCGCTACCCCGCGACAAAGCGCAGGCGCGCGTTGCCAGCCGCTTCCGGCGTAATGTCAACCGTCTCGCGCGCGAGCAATGAGAGTTCGTACGGGCCATCCCCGCGCTTCTTCAACTGGTCTGCCATTGGGCCGGCCCCGGTCGGAGTCGCCAGGTCAAGCCGGTGTGAACCAACCAGGAAGTAGACGCCTTCGGCATCCGTCAGGTTGGGCAGCCCCTCACCCGAGGGACCTTCGCGGTCGAGCAAGGTGCAATAGCGCTTGACAGCAGCATCGAGGTCCTGGACGGCGATCACGAGCGAATGGATACCGCGAACGGTATTCTCGTGGTTCGCACTCTCGCTTGGGACACGTAGTTCGCGATCGGTGACGTCCTCAATCAGGAACGGCAACCCGCCAACGTTTGGATCGTCCTTCGCCATTGCGCTCTTCCAGGCGATCTCAACGTCATCCGGTCGCTTGCGCGCGCCCGGTGTCGCCGCACCGTGGGTTGCGCCGCGCACATCGGCGTCAGCAAGCACGGCATCGAGGTTGGGCGCTGCCAGCGCATAGTCGATGATGCCGCCGCCAGTACCTACGTGCTTGAACCAGCGATGGCTCTCGGACGGATCGGTCGATGTCGGGTGTTCGTGGAACGCGATCAATTCGAGGTAGCTGCCGTCAGCAAATGTCACGAGTGCGTTGTGGGTAAAGCGCGGGTGTTTTCCGCCTGGCGTGACCGTGAAGCCGAGTTTCCGGTACTGCTCGATCCCTTGATCGAGGTCATCGACGAGGATGATGACATGGTCGATTCCTGTAGGCATCTGGCGGGTTCCCCTCCCTGTAGCGCTTCCAATTCGGCGAGCGGACCATCGGCGTCGTGCGGACATGGCACGGACCACGCGATTGTAAACCCGACGCACGCTTCGCAGATCATCGGCACACACTCGGCACGATTGGTGCCGCCGCCACCGAAGCGTTCGCCTCCGTTCGCTACAATCAGGATCAGGTACTCGCGCATACAGGACAGGGGACCGATGCCGGCTCGATGGCGAAGTGCACGATTCTCCCGACGCATGATTCGATCGCTCGCGCTTACCGTCCTCGTCATGGCGATTGCAACTGCCTGTACCGGCCCCGACACCGGCGACGACCGCGACCCAACTCCGACTCCGACCGAGACGGCAACGCCGACTCCATCGCCAACACCTGAGCCGCCGATGCCCACCGTCGAGGCGTCACCGACCGTGGCACCAACAGCGACTCCTGAGCCAACGCCGACGACTGACGCATCGCCGACCCGCTCGGCATCACCAACTGTTGCGGCTTCACCGACAGCCGAACCAGTCGCGTCAAATGCGTGGCTACCGACATTGGCCGAAATGCCCGGCGATGGCTACTTCGTTGCCGAAGAGGGTTCACGGACCGCACAGGAACTCGCCAACGCTTATGTCGACCAGGCGGCGCACCTGCGTAGGCTGGGCGAGTGGGGTTTCAAGCAGCATCTGTACCGAGCCTTCGCCCGCAGTTCGAGCAGCGACACCGACACGCTACCCTATGCCATTCTGACGACGATCAATGAGTATGGCAGCGACGAGCAGGCAGACGCGGCACTTGAGTGGCTACGTCAACTCGGCACCGCAACTGGAGCAACACCCGCCGAAGCACCACAGATCGGTGAGAACGCCGTCGCCTTGACGGTGCCGACATCAACGGGCGTTCCAACCGCCTCGGTATACATTCGACAGGGTCCGACGTTGTTCGTCTACTTCGGTGAAGGCGGCGATCCACTGGCAGCAATATCGACCGTTGCAGCCAACGTGTTCAGTCGGCAGAACGGTACCTAGCCTCCCCACAACCATTCGTGACCAAATCGTGACCTGTCTGGCTACCAATTGCCTCGACCAGCGGCGTATGATTTGTGAGGAAGATCACAAGCACGGTCGCTGGGCACTGTGAGAGTGGTTGAAGCAAAGGGTCACTGAGATGGCAGACAACGAGAAGGCGTCTGAAATGGGAGCGACGGAGCTCCGCGAGGTTCCTGTACTGCGCACACGAGGGCTACTGGCAGAGTACACGACAGGCCAGGCACCTTCCGGCGAATGGTTTGCACTTGGAACCGTCCGCAGCGAGATCCCGCTGAATAGTCCACCAGCCTGGATTCTGGTTGGAACCGGACAATCAGTTGAGGACGCCATCGGCGGCCTTCTGATGGAACTCGAGTCCGAGGCACAGCGCATCACCGGCTAATCCCTGCCGTGCAAGTCTCCCCGTTCGCGGAAACTCCGCGTACACTGGTGCTGGCAGAGACCACGCAACCAGCACGGAGGGACTTGCACGATGACCACCTCGAACGGCTACACAATCGACACGTTCATTCGCGACGCCGAGCAGGCGATCGCCTCTGCGAATGGCGACCGCGAACAGGTCGTCCGTGAACTGAAGCCGCTCGTCGAGCGCGTCGTCTGGGATGACGGCCTGTTCGATGACAAATACCGCGCCGAACCTGAGAACGGCCGCCCCCGCTACCTCTACCACAGTGCACCGGACGGATCGTTGCAGATTTACATCGTCGAGTTCGCGCCGGGCATGCCGACGCCAGTTCACGATCACGTAACGTGGGGACTGATCGGCATCGCCGGAGGTGAGCAGCGAACGGCGCGCTATTCGCGGACTGATGATCACAGCAACGCTTCGCGAGCAACGCTGGAACTCATCAGCGACGAAGTGCTATCTCGCGGTGCCGTCTACCCACTGCTGCCACCGGACGACATCCACCGGATCGAAACGGTCGGCGACAGCCCGAGCTACTCACTCCATGTCCTCGGCGTCGACCTCCAACGACAGAAGCGCAACATCTACGACCCCGAGACGGGGGAAGTCACGCAGGTCGAAGGCCGCGGAATGTAGCGGCGATCCTGCGTTCCGTACGAGACGTATACCGCCGGCAGTAATGCCGCATGAGAATGGGGCGAGAGCACCGATGACGATGGTCGGGCTGGTCTACAGCGGTCGATACCTGCAGCACAACACGAATCCGTACCGACTCCCTTCGGGTGAGTCACTCCCGTTCGTGGAGCAGGTAGACCATCCCTCAAACCCACGACTCGTCGAGCGGACGATCAAACTCCTCGACATGAGCGAGATCGGCCAGCACCTGACGATGATCTCGCCCTACAGTGCTCCGGAAACGATGGTGACGGCATATCACACGGAAGCCTACATCACACGTGTCGAGGTGCTGAGTGAGACAGGCGGTGGCGACGCCGGCCAGGGTGCGCCAGTTGGCGTCGATTCGTACCAGATCGCGCTCCTGGCAGCGGGTGGCGCGATGGCCGCCGTCGACACGGTCGTCTCCGGCGAGATGCAGCGGGCGTTCGCGCTGGTTCGCCCGCCGGGCCACCATGCGATGAGCGACAAGGGGATGGGCTTCTGCATCTTTAACAACGTCGTGATTGCCGCCCGCCACGCGCAGCGGACCTACGGCATCGAGCGGGTCATGATCTTCGACTGGGACGTCCACCATGGCAACGGCACCCAGGATGCGTTCTACGACGATCCCAACGTGCTGTTTATCTCGACCCATCAGGATCGACTCTATCCCGAGGAGTTCGGCCACCTCGACCAGGTCGGCGCCGGCAAGGGCGAAGGTCGGACGATCAACATCCCGCTCCCGGCCGGCAGCGGCGACGCGACCTACATGGCGGCTGTCGAAGAGATCATCATGCCGATCGCGCGCCAGTTCCAGCCGGAATTGATCCTCATCTCTGCCGGACAGGACGCTTCAGCATCCGATCCGCTGGGCAGAATGTGCGTGACCGCCGAAGGCTATCGCCGGATGACCCAGGCGATGCTTACGCTGGCCGAAGAACTCTGCGACGGCCGGCTGGTTGTCGTCCAGGAGGGCGGCTATTCGGAGATTTACGCCCCGTACTGCACGCTCGCCATCCTCGAGTCACTAACCGACTACCGCTCCAACCTCGAGGAGCCAGTCGCCCAGGCGCGCGCCGATCGCTGGCCGCAGTCGCAGACGATCGGACTCGACGCCCGAGCCGCGCTCGACGCCGCGAAGGCGCAGTACGGCAAGTACTGGTCGAGGCTGGCGCTGTAGGCGATCGGGAATCGGGAATCGGGAATCGGGAATCGGGGATGTGGTAGGGTTCTTACCCTCTTAGCTGCCACGAATCCCGATTCCCGATTCCCGATTCCCGACCTCAACCACCCTCACCCGATCAACGGCTTGCGATTCGGTACGCCGGTCGTTCGCGGGTATGCTGCTGGTGTCGGCTTGCGCTTATCGACGACGATGAGGGTCGTGCCTTCGATGGGTGTTGGCACCAGTGGACGGGCGCGACCCCCGAGCAGGCCAACCGCGTAGCGCGCTTCGTCGAGTTCCTCGGCGGCGGCGCTGCCCTTCGGCAAAATCGCGCAGCCTCCAACGCTGACGAACGGGAGCGATAGTTCAACGAGTGTCACAAGCCGGGCGACCGCCCGAGCGGTGACGGCACCGTATTGCTCGCGATGATTCGGATTGCGCGCCAGTTCTTCGGCTCGGCCGTGGAGCGCCGTGACGCGGTCGAGGCCGAGCACTTCAGCAGTCTCAGCCAGGAAACGCACCTTCTTGGCGGTGGCATCGAGTAGCGTTACATGCAAGCCCGGACGCGCAATGGCTAGCGCCAACCCCGGCACTCCGCCGCCGGAGCCAATGTCCAGAAGGTGCGTCGCGGCCTCGGGTATCTCCGGAACCAGTGTCAAGGAGTCGGCGAGCAGGCGAACCTCAACCTCGTCCGGATCGGTGATGCGGGTCAGGTTGAACCGCTCGTTCGCGGCCAGCAACAGGTCACGGTAGATCGCGAAACGTTCAGTCGCCTCGGCGTCGAGTTCGACACCGAGGCGATCAGCGTAGCGTGCGAGTGTCTGCACTGGTACTTGCGCTTCGCGATCAGTTCAGCACGACAGCGGACGGCTGCTTGACGATCGACTTCGCCGCAGCGACGACGTGCTCGACATCCAGCCCGGCCTGCCGTCGCAGTGACGTCTGTGACGCATGATCGAAGAAGCGGTCCGGGATACCGAGCACCTTGACCGGCACCTGAATACCTTCGCGCGCCAGCAGTTCCAGCACCGCCGAGCCGAACCCACCAGCTGCCGAACCCTCTTCGAGCGTCACGACCGCGCCGGTTCGATTTGTCCACTCAAGGATCAACTGCTCATCAAGTGGCTTGACGAATCGGGCGTTGATGACTGCGGCGGAAACGCCAACGCGGGCCAGTTCCGCTGCTGCCTGCTCGGCCGTCAACGCCATCGTCCCGATTGAGACGATCGTGACATCGGCGCCCTCACGTAACACCTCGCCACGGCCTATCGGCAGCGTGTGCGGCGGGAGTTCGGTCGAGAGACCGACGCCATTGCCGCGCGGATACCGCAGTGCCGACGGGCCGTCTACGCGCTCGATGGCTGTCAGCAGCATATTGCGTAGTTCGACCTCGTCCTTCGGCGCCATCACGACCATGTTTGGCAGGCAGCGCAGGTAGGCGAAGTCAAAGACGCCGTGATGTGTCCGGCCATCGTCGCCAACCAGTCCGGCGCGATCCATCGCCAGGACGACCGGCAGGTTCTGGATACAGACATCGTGCACGACCTGGTCGTACGCACGCTGGAGGAACGTTGAATAGATCGCTGCAACGGGCCGCATCCCCTGGGCAGCCATCCCAGCAGCGAACGTCACCGCGTGCTGCTCGGCGATGCCGACATCAAAGAAGCGATCGGGATGTGCCTTCGCAAACGGCAGCAGGCCGGTGCCATCCGGCATCGCTGCCGTAATCGCGACGATCTTGTCGTTCTCGTGCGCCAGTTCGGTCAGTGTCTCGCCGAACACGTCCTGATACTTGGGCGGTTGCGGTGCAGACGGTCCACTGGACGCGACGCGGGCTGCGTGATGCTTGAACGGGTCGGCCTCGGAGAAGTCGAAGCCCTTGCCCTTGGCAGTGACGGAGTGGACGAAGACTGGCCCGTCGAGATGCTTGGCCTGCTGGAACGCCTCGATCAGGTCGGCGACGTTGTGACCGTCAACAGGACCAACGTAGGTGAAACCAAGTTCTTCCCAGATCATCGTGTGATAGACGAACTCCTTGAAAGAGTCCTTCATCCGCTTGCCGAGCTCGACGAACAACTCACCCTGTGGGAGCCGCTGGAGCATTCGCTCGAAATCGGCCTTTGCGCGATTGTAGCGCTCGTCGGTACGGACCTTGGCGAGATACTTCGAGACGGCGCCAACATTGGGGGCGATGCTCATCTCGTTGTCGTTCAGAACGACGATGAACGGAATCTTGAGGCTTCCGGCGTTGTTGAGGGCTTCGTAGGCCATCCCACCGGTCAACGCACCATCGCCGATCACAGCGATCCCGCAGCCCGGATGGCCGGTGAGGTGGTTCGCCATCGCCATCCCGAGCGCGGCTGAGACGCTGGTGCTGGCGTGACCGGCACCGAATGCGTCGTGCTCGCTCTCTTCTCGCTGAAGGAATCCGGAAAGTCCGCCTTCCTGCCGGATCGTCTCGAAGCGCTCGCGGCGGCCCGTGACCAGTTTGTGCGGGTAACCCTGGTGGCCGACGTCCCAGACGATCTTGTCGATCGGCGAATCGAAGACGTAGTGCAGCGCGAGCGTCAATTCGGTCGACCCGAGATTGGAGGCGAAGTGGCCGCCGTTCTGGCTCGTTACGCGATAGATCTCATCACGGATCTCACGCGCCAGTGCCTCAAGCTCGGCAATCGACATTTGCTTGAGGTCGGCCGGTCCCGAAACTCGCTCTAGATACATGGTATTGGTTCCTCCTGGCGCAGTGGTTTGCCCACACCCCCACATGCCATGGGCTGTCTGCACCATCTGGTCTCGCGCACGAGACGTGCCGCGTCATGCGATCGTAACAAGCCCCGGAAACGGGCGTCAATCTCGTCGGTAGCATAGGACGGGTTCGGACGCCTGCACGAACGTCCGATATCTTCACAATTCCTTCACGTCCGGGACGTTACAGGACCCTGACGCAACAACAGGACGGCACGTCGGCGCCGCCCTGTTCGTCCCAACTACTATGTCAATTCTACCACTGCACATGCCGCGCACTCTCGCTCCGGAACAGCCTCGCACAATCGTTGCATACTGATGGTCGGCCATCTGCCCGAGGGAAAGGGAGTTCCACACGTGATGGAGTGGTTCCAGCACCGGAGAAGAGGCAAGCAGGGCGCAGACGCAACAATCCGCATCGTTGCGACGATCGTGATGCTGGCAGGGGCGCTGCTGGCGACATCGTCGCTGACACCGCGGTCCGGCGCTGCTCAGGAAACGATCGCACTGGAAGCCGTCACCGGTGGCCTTGACTCACCAGTGCAGGTCACGCACGCCGGAGACGGCAGTAACCGGCTCTTCGTCGTCGAGCGCTCTGGCCGAATTCGCGTTATCACCAACGGCGAACTAGCCGCGACACCATTCCTGGACCTGACCGATCGCGTCCTGGCCGATGGCGAACAGGGACTGCTGTCAGTCGCCTTCCACCCGGAGTATGAGACGAACGGGCAACTGTTCGTGCTCTACACGGCGAAAGACTGGGCCAACACGGTCGAGCGGTTTACCGTCACCGACGACCCAAACGTGGCGGACCCATCCAGCGGAGAGGTCGTCCTCGCAATCCCGGACCGCCAGCCGAACCACAACGGTGGCACGCTGCTCGTCGGAACCGACGGGATGCTCTATATCAGCACCGGCGACGAGGGTGGTGGCGGCGACCCATATGGGAACGCCCAGAATCTCGGTTCGCTGTACGGCAAGATCCTGCGCATCGACATCGACAGCGGCGATCCGTACGCGATCCCCGGCGATAACCCATTCATCGACGACGCTGACGCGCGCGGCGAAGTCTGGGCCTATGGCCTGCGCAACCCGTGGCGGTTCAGTTTCGACCGCGAGACCAACGATCTCTGGATCGCCGACGTCGGACAGTCTGCGCTGGAGGAGGTCAACTTCGTCCCGGCTGGAACCGGCGCGGGCCGCAACTTCGGTTGGAACGCGATGGAGGGGACGCAATGCTACGAGGGCGAATGCGATCCCAGCCTCTACACGCTGCCGGTCGCTGAATACACGCACGACGACGGATGCTCGATCACCGGTGGGCACGTTTACCGTGGCTCGGACTACCCGGCACTGACCGGCAAGTACTTCTTCGGCGACTTCTGTAGCGGGATGATCTGGTCGCTCAGCGCCGCCGGCGTCGACTGGACGATGACGCTGGAACTGGAGACGTCATCCTGGATCACGTCGTTCGGGGAGGATGAGGCCGGAGAACTCTACCTGACCGATCTGGCAGGCGTGGTCTATCAGGTCACGACGACATCAACGAGCCAGCCTGATTTCGCCGCTCCCGCCATCGAACGGACGTGGAACCGCACCGATGCACCGGTCCGTGACCTCGCCGCAGACCGGACATGGATGTGGGGACCGGAGCCACTCACCGGCGAAATGAGCGAGCCGTACGTCGAGTCACCGGGCGGCGCGCGGCTCGTTCAGTACTTCGACAAGAGCCGAATGGAAATCACGTATCCCGACGCACATGACGACGGCGTCTGGTATGTCACCAACGGCCTGCTCGTCGTGGAAATGATCGAGGGCTTCTTCCAGATTGGCGACGTGGACCGCAACGAAGCGCCACCACCTGCCGAAGTCAGCATCGCAGGTGACCTCGGCCAACACGTCACCTACGCCTACGTCGCGCGACACCAGTTGCGCTCGTTCCCAGCCCGAGAGCCCGGTACGCTGATCACTGAGTTCGCCAATCCGAACGGCATCGAGGCGGTTACCGAAGGCGATCTGCCGGAGCAGATTTTCGCGACCCAGCGCGTGACGGTCGACGGTATCGACCACACCGTCGCGTCGGTGTTCTGGGAGTTCATGAACAGTTCGGGCCTGATTGAGGAGAACGGCGAACTCATCACCGGCCCACTCTTCCAGAGCCCGTTCTACGCGACCGGTCTCCCGATCACTGAAGCCTACTGGACGACCGTTGCGGTCGACGGCGTCGAGCAATCGGTCCTCTTCCAGTGCTTCGAACGCCGCTGCCTGACCTACACCCCCGGCAACGAACCCGGCTGGCAGGTCGAAGCCGGAAACGTCGGACTGCACTATTACCTGTGGCGGTACGGGGAGCAGTAGGACGGTCGGGATGCGGGACGCGGGACGCGGGACGCGGGACGCGAAGTCTGTCGGTCGCGTCCCGCGTCCCGCGTCTCGCTACTTATTCCGCAGATTCTCGCGGTGCTGCTCAACCGCAGCGCGGACGGTTTCGTCTCCGGTCGCGATGATCTGGGCGGCGAGGATGGCGGCGTTACGGGCACCGCCCTTGCCGATCGCGACGGTCGCGACCGGGATGCCCGGTGGCATCTGAACGATCGAGAGCAGCGCATCGAGCCCGTTCAGATCGCTGGTCGCGAGCGGCACGCCGATGACCGGGACCGTTGTCCAGGCGGCGATCGTGCCGGGAAGGGCAGCGGCCCAGCCTGCCCCGGCGATAAAGACCTCAATTCCCTGCTCGCGTGCCGTCGAAGCAAGTTCCTGGACCTTGGCCGGTGTCCGGTGAGCGGACATCACAACCGTCTTACTGGAGATGCCCAGCTCGTCGAGCATCTTTTCTGCTTCGCTCATGAACGGGCGGTCGCTCTCGCTGCCCATCACAATCGCCACGCGGGCCGTTTCGCCACTGCTCATCAGTCCCGGCTCCTTCCCCATCAACACCGGCCCGTCGCTGCCCGACGAACCGCTCAGCAATCCGCACCGCTTCTCCGTAGATCAACCGGAGCGGCGCATTCGACTCACGAGCGATTGCAACGCAATCTGCGTACTCAGGCGCGACATCGACGACCCGACCGCGCCAGATCTTCAGTTTGACCCGCACCTCACCCCAGCGCGTCGCAACCGTCTCCCAGTCGCGGCCGGCCTTCGTGCGCTCGATCGGCAGTACTCGCACACCGAATGTCGTCGAGTTCTCGATCAGGGCCTGCTCGACGTTGCCTCGGTCGGTTGCCGCGACAATCGCGCTGACTTTCGTCGCCGGACGCCCGCGCTTCATGACGATCGGCGTAAGGTAGACATCGAGCGCACCGGCCTCGAACAATCGCTCAACGAGCAGTTCGTAGTGCTCCGGGTTCATGTCGTCGATGTTCGTTTCGAGCAGGAGTTCGGTTCCGAGGACCGGGGTCGCGACGGTTTCCGATTCGGATTCGGTCAGGTCACCAATCCAGACACGGAGCGCATTCGGCCACGGGAGTTCGCGGCGGCCATACCCGTACCCGACGGCAGCGGCGTTGAAGACTGGTCTGGTGAACTCCGCCAGTGTCGTCAGAATGGCCGCGCCAGTTGGCGTCAACAGTTCGGCCTCGATGTCGGCATCCTTCGACGGTGCGCCGGCATCAGCCAGCAACTTCGCCGTCGCGGGCGCGGGAACGGGGATCGTTCCGTGCATCGATCTGGCGAAACCTCTGCCGAGCGCAGGTGGGCCCGAAAAGACGCGCTCGACGCCGAGCAGGTGCAGGCTGGCCGCAGCGCCGACGATGTCGACTATTGCGTCGATTCCGCCAACCTCATGGAAGTGGACGTTATCGATGTCGCTACTGTGGACGTGCGCCTCGGCTCTCGCCAGCGACTCGAAGATCGTCATCGCCCCAGCGCGAACCGGATCTGGCAGGTCGGCGTCAGTCAGTATGGCCCGGATATCAGCCCACGTCCGTGAGTGAGCATCGTCGGCCGCGACGACGGTGACACGAATGCCACCTATGCCGTGCTGACTGACCGGCTCAGCGGCCAGTTCCCAACCGGGCAAACGTAGCCCCATCAGGATGGCGCGCAGATCGTCCAACCCGACGCCACAGTCCACCATCGCGCCAAGCACCATGTCGCCACTGGCACCAGAAAATGGATCAAAATACGCAATCCGCACGGCAATTCCTCCCTGCGGCAGCATACCATTCACGGTTCGCCCGGCGATTCATTCGCGAAGCCCCGTCCCATTGCCATGTTGATTGCGCGTTTCTAATTTCGAACTTGACACTGGCAACCAAACGCGCATACTGACGCTACGCCGATGCTCTACATCACACATTCGAACGAGGAGGGCTCCATGTCATCACGCCCCCGAACCGTTGATGCCGCCGTCGAACTCGATAGCGCATCCATCGACACCTTTCGTTCGAGCCTGCGCGGTGAACTCCTGCGACCAGGCGATGCCGATTACGACGCAACCCGCGCAGTCTGGAATGGGATGATCGACAAGCGTCCGGCACTGATCGCGCGCTGCACCGGCACTGCCGACGTCATAGAAGCCGTCAACTTTGCCCGCGAGCATCAGATGCTCGTGTCGATTCGCAGCGGTGGCCACAACGTGGCAGGCAATGCCGTCTGTGACGATGGGCTGATGATCGACCTGTCGCCAATGAAGGGAATCTGGGTCGATCCGACGCAGCGGACGGCGCGTGCGCAAGCCGGAGTACTCTGGGGTGAGTTCGACCGCGAAACCCAGCAGTTCGGACTGGCTACAACCGGTGGTGTCGTCTCGACAACCGGTGTCGCCGGACTGACGCTCGGTGGCGGTGTCGGCTGGCTGAACGGCAAGTACGGCCTTGCGATCGACAACCTGCTCTCGGTCGACATCGTGACGGCTGATGGAAACCTCGTGACCGCCAGCGCCAGCGAGCACCCGGATCTGTTCTGGGGCGTCAGAGGTGCAGGGGCAAACTTCGGGGTCGTAACGTCGTTCGAGTTCCGACTGCACCCGGTCGGGCCGATGATCCTCGGCGGGATGGTCATCCATCCATTCGAGCGCGCTCGGGAGGTGCTGCACTTCTACCGGGAGTTCACCGCGAACGAGCCAGACGAACTCACCACCTACGCCGCAATGTTGACCGGGCCGGATGGCAACCTCGTCGTCGCGTTGGTCATCTGCTACGCCGGGCCAATTGACGAGGGAGAGCGAGTGATCGCTCCGCTACGCCTCTTCGGCCCGCCCGTTGCCGACATGATCGGACCGATGCCATACAGGTCGCAGCAGTCGATGTTCGACGAAGCCTTCCCACACGGCCGGCAGAGTTACTGGAAATCCAGCCTGATGCACGCGATCGACGACGATGCAATCGACATCGCGATCGACTACATGTCGCGCGTTCCATCCGCTGGTACAGCCACGCTCTTCGAGCACTATCACGGTGCCTACGCGAGATCAGAAGGCGGGGAGACGGCTTTCAGCCACCGGTCCGATCCGTACGACTTCGTGATCCTTTCAGTCTGGGACGACCGCGCCGAGACTCCGGCAAACGTCCGGTGGACGAGGGAGTTCTTCGAGACGATGCGGCCGCACCTGTCCACCGGCGTCTACGTCAATGTCCTGGACAACGACGAAGGCGTCGACCGTGTTAAAGCGGCCTACGGGGACAACTACGAACGGCTCGTAGCGCTGAAACACAAGTATGACCCAACCAATCTGTTCCGAATGAACCAGAACATCCGGCCTGGCTAACGCGGAAGAACTGCCCGAAAGATGGCGTTGGGTCACTGACCGAAACTGTCAGTCAGTGACCCAACGTTGCGTACAAGGTGTTAGGAACGGTGCGTTACGACGCTGGAGCGGCTGTCCGCTCGGCGTCGCGCTTCTGTTGCTCGATATGGAGTTGGCCGCAGGCGGCTGCAATCTCGACACCGCGCGAGTAGCGGACAGTGGCGGGAATACCAGCATCGTTGATGAGTTTTGCGAAGCGGTCAATCCGCTCGACGCTCGGCCGCTCGTAGGGGAACGCCGGTGTCGGGTTGAGCGGGATCAGGTTGACGTGGCAGCGTAGCCCCTTGAGCCGCTTCGCGAGTTGGCGAGCGTCATCGTCGCTGTCGTTGATCCCGGCGATCAGCGCGTACTCGAACGAGACGCGCCGGTGTGTCGTGTTGATATAGCGCCGAATACTGCCAATCAGTTCGTCCAGCGGCCAGCGCCGGTTGAGCGGCACCATCGTCGAGCGCAACTCGTCGTTGGCGGCGTGGATCGAGATCGCAAGATTGACCTGATACGGCTCGGTCGCCAACTTGTCGATGAACGGGACGACACCCGAGGTCGAGACGGTGATTCGGCGCGAGCCGAAATGCATCCCCTCGGGCTGATTGAGGATGGCGACCATCTTCATGACGTTGTCGTAATTGTGGAACGGTTCGCCCATGCCCATCATGACGATGTTGGTCAGCGGTCGGCCTCGTTCGCTGGATCGGCGCGCCATGTCAACCACCTGCGCCACCATTTCACCCGCGCTGAGGTTTCGGTGCAGCCCCATCAACCCCGTCGCGCAGAATGAGCAGCCGACGGCACAGCCGACCTGACACGAGACGCAAACGGTCGAGCGGTCCGGGTAGAACATCAGCACCGTCTCAAGCGTCTGCCCGTCCGCCGTTCGGTACAGCACCTTGAGGGTTTCGCCGTCGTCGGTGGCGATCTCGTGGATTGGCGTGATCGCCTGCATTGGCAGGTCTTCAGCCAGCCGTCCGCGCATCGCGGCCGGCAATACCGTCACCTGGTCGTAGTCGGTTGCGAACTGGCGGAAAACCCAGTTGTAGAGTTGTTTGGCCCGATACGCCTGCTCGCCGCGCTCGCGAAACCAGGCCGTCAGTTCATCGAGGGTGTACTCGAAAACGCTGTGCGGCTTGAAACGCAAACGGGACGCTGGGCCCGCCATCTGGTCAGTCGTTGTCATGGTGTCGGTCACGATCGTATTCATCCAATAAGTATACCGCACCGGCTAGATGTTATGTAGAGTCCTGATTCCCGATTTACGGCTATGATGATCGTGGCATATTGGCCGGAGCAGAGGGAGGGAACCATGGCAACGGACTGGAGCGGCGTCAAGCAGGTTGTTGAGGCAGCCAGCGAGAAGGGCGTCGTTGGCGTCACGGTCGTCGGGCCGAACGGTGAACGCTGGAGCCACAACGGCGACCGTCAGTTCAAATCGGCGAGTTGCGTCAAGATTCCACTGATGATCGAAATCTTCCGGCAGATTGACCGGGGCGAACGCAAACTCGACGACCGCTTCGTGATGCGTGACAGCGACAAGGCAGTCGGCAGTGGTGTGATGCTGGATCTCCACGACGGGATGGAGTTCACGCTCAACGACCTCATCTACCTGATGATCTCGATCAGCGACAACACCGCCACCAACGTTCTGATCGATATGGCCGGGATGGATGCCGTCAACGCGACGATGCGCGAACTGGAGATGACCGGCTCAAACCTCGGCCGCAAGATGAAGGGCCGCCCGGCGATCGAGGGCGAGGTGGAAAACCTGGCGACCACGGACGACTACGTGACCGTCGTCGAGGCCATTCTCGATGGCCGGGCCGCTTCGGAAGAGTCCTGCAAGGCGATGACGGCGATGCTGGAGAAGCAGGCAAACACACGCCGCATCTCACGCTATCTGCCTGAGGACGATTCGATCCGCTGGGGCACCAAGACCGGCAGCATCAAGGGCGTCACCAACGACGCAGGATTCGTAATGGTTGGCGATCAGCGCCTCGTCATCGCCGTCTTCTGCGAGGCGATGCCCGATCAGCACGTCGGCGAGCAGGTCATCGGCGACGTCACCCGGGCGGCGCTGAAGGCGACCGGTCTGGTCGAACCGCTGTACACCAGCTGAGACATCGTCGTGGATGAGTGATGCGTAGTGAGAACCGTCTCGTGGCACGCATCACTCGACTCCTATCACGCAGCACTCCTCAGCCCATGCAATCATGCCGACTTTGTGATAGGTTACGCTGTGGTTGGGGGACGACACGGTGCCTGGTCTTCGCAGGCTGAACCGTGAGTAATCGAGACGAGGAAAGAGACGTATGCCGCAGTTTGGAAGGCAACTCAGCGGCCGGATGGACCTCCGGCGGAATCCCGGTTCATTGCTGCGCTCATTCCTGACTTTGGCATCACTCGCGTTGATTCTCGTCCTCGTCAGTGCATGCTCTGGCCTGAACGACAACGGGACCCACGCGGACTTCGTCCAGACACAGGCCGCGAATCAGCCCGACGATGACGGCGGACACGGTGGCGAGGACGAAGGCGAAGGCGAAGGAACGCCGGAGCCGGGTGGCGACGCCACCGAAGAAGCGGGTGGTGACGAGGATCTTGCCGCAACGGGCCAGCAACTCGCGCAGCAGAATGCCTGCGTTGGCTGCCACTCGATCGATGGATCGCAGGCGGCCGGACCGACCTGGCAGGGACTCTACGGAGCCGAGATCTCACTGGCCGACGGCTCGACGGTGACGGCTGACGACGCCTACATCACCGAGTCGATCCGCGACCCAAGCGCCAAGATCCACGAAGGCTTCCAGGACATCATGCCGAAGACGTTCGCTGACTGGACCGACGAGCAGATCAACGCGATCATCGCCTACATCCAGACGCTGGAGTAGCCTCCAGCGGACATCACAAGACACAACTGACGCCCGGGGAGCACGCAATGCTCCCCGGGCGTTTTTCACCCGATCGACTACGCGCCCTGGTTACTCAGATTCGAAGTTGATCGGATAGCCCGCGAAGTGGCACTCGCTGTGGATCTGCGCGTGTTGCGGTCCACGATAGCGACAGCGCGCACAGTGGGACAGCGCGAAGAAGTGATCGAACAGATGCTGGTCCATCTTCGTCAACGGTCGATCGACCGCCAGCCGCTTGTATTCGGCCAGCACCAGCGCGTGCAGATCATCCGGCAGCACATCAGGATAGCGCAGCGCGTGCTCGTCCCCGCTGGCGACATCGCGGAAGGTGATGACGCGACCATCCTCGATGGATTCGTCGGCGACGACCTCCATCACGCCCCAGTCGACGCCAGCCTTTGCCGAGAGGTACTGCAGCAGCCGTGCCTTGTCGATCGTGCGTGTTGCGAGTTGCTCCAGTAGCGGCATTACACGTCGGACGACGTCCTGGGTTGCTTTGTATGTCATATGGATCGTGCCAACATTTCGCCGTTCGGTCGCAAGATGAAAATGATGTTGCGGAGAATCTGGCTGGTCTGAGTCCTCATGCTACCAGCGTTCACCCCGGAATCTACTCCGAGACACTCTGAAGGATACACGCTTCAGTGTCCGTACAGCGTGCATGTTTGCAATCGCTGTCCTGCATAGGGGATACTCGCAAAGATATGAGCAGGATCGATGATCAGTCGATGATTCCAGACGATATCCACTCCCTTGCGGAACGCCTCGGCAGCCGGCTTCGTGAGCGTGGCTGGAGTTGCGCGACCGCTGAATCCTGCACCGGAGGCGGCATCGCACTCGGCATCACGAGCATCGCTGGTTCGTCGGACTACATGCAGGGCGGCATCGTCGCCTACTCGAACGAGATCAAGCAATCGATGCTCTCCGTCAGCCCGGCGACGCTCGATTCGGTCGGCGCCGTCAGCGAGCAATGCGCTCGTGAGATGGCCAGCGGCGTACGGAATGCCCTCGGGACCGATGTCGGCATCTCCAGTACCGGTATCGCCGGCCCCGGTGGTGCGACGGCGCGAAAGCCGGTTGGACTGGTCTACATTGCCGTTTCGACGCCTGAGGCAAATGAGGTTCGGGAACTGCGGCTAAGCGGTGACCGTCAACATGTCATGCAAGAATCGGCGCGGATGGCGCTGGAGTTGGCCCTTTCGATCATTGGTGATGGCGCGGAGGCGCCCGAGACGGAGTAAGAGACGCGGTGGCGGCAATCAGGAATCTCAGCACAGTGGGGCCAGCCAATTTCTTCGACAAGACGACGCTCGCCAACGGCACGCGCGTCGTCACGAGCCGGATGGACCACGTCCACTCAGCCAGCATCATTTTCAACTACAGCGTCGGCTCACGTTTCGAGAGCGATGAGCAGGCCGGCATCTCGCACGTCCTGGAGCACATGCTGTTCAAAGGGACAGAGAAGCGTCCGGACCCGGCTCAGATTTCGAGTGAGATCGAAGGTGTCGGCGGCATTCTCAACGCCGCAACCGGACGCGAGAGCACAAACTACTGGGCGAAGATTCCCAGCACACACCTTGAACTCGCATTTGATGTCCTCTCGGACATCCTGCGTCATTCAACGTTCCCGGACGACGAACTCGAAAAGGAACGCTTCGTCATCTTCGAGGAGATTCGCGGGATCAACGACACGCCCGACGACCTCGTCCACGATGTGATCGACGAAGTCATCTGGGATAACCAGCCGGTCGGACGTTCAATCATCGGCACCGAAGAGACCGTTGGTAACGTCACATCCGACGACCTGCGAGCGTTCCTCGACCGGCACTATCGGCCCGAGCGGCTCGTGATCGCCGTGGCGGGGAAAGTCAATCACGACGATGTCGTTGAAATGGCCGAGCGGTACTTCGGCGACATGCCGACCGGCGAAGGTGAGCAGTTCGCATCGGCAGAGCACCACCAGACCGCTCCAAAGGTGCGGCTCGTCACGCGGCCGACCGAGCAGGCACATCTCTGCATCGGCCATCCGGCCATCCCGTACACCGACGAGCGGCGCTACTCACAGGGCATGCTCGACGCAATTCTCTCCAGCGGGATGAGTTCTCGGCTGTTCCAGGAGATTCGCGAGAAGCGTGGACTGGTCTACTCCGTCTACGGCTACTTCCGTCAGTATGCCGATGCTGGCCAGGGCGTGGTTTACGCTGGAACCGATCTCCAGCGTGTCGATGAGACAATCGAGGCAATCCTGACCGAACTGGACAAACTCCGTCGCGAAGAAGTCCCGGCCGAAGAACTGCAGCGGACGAAGGAGCTTCGCAAGGGCCGCATCCTGATGGGGATGGAAGATTCCCGATCGGTGGCAGGCTGGATCGGTTCGCAGGAACTCACGTTCGGAGAAATCCTGACACCAGAAGAGGTCATGGAGAAGATCGACGCTGTCCAGTCCGACGAGATGCTGGAGCTCGCGCGCGAACTGATCCGCGAAGAGCACCTGTCGCTGGCTCTGGTCGGCCCCTATGAGGATATCGAGCACTTCCGGGCGCAGTTGACGTTCTAACACTGCTGGAACGGACACATCATTGACCGCGACGCTCAACCGCCAGGCGCGCATCCTCGTCGTCGAGGACGAGCGCAGCATCCTATCGGCAATTCGCCGAGGTTTGGCGTTCGAGGGCTACACGGTCGAAATCGCCGAGTCCGGTACCCAGGCACTCGATATCGTTCGCGACCGGCTACCCGACCTGATCGTGCTCGACATCATGCTTCCGGGTATTGACGGCATTGAAGTCTGCCGACGAATCCGGGCAGCCGGTGAAGACGTTCCAATCCTGATGCTGACCGCCCGAGACGATGTCCAGGACCGCGTCGCCGGGCTGGATGCCGGTGCTGACGACTACCTCATCAAGCCGTTCGCCTTCGAAGAGTTGCTGGCCAGGGTGCGCGCTCTCCTGCGAAGACTGGAGCGGCAGGACGACGATCGACTGGCTGGAGAAGTACTGCAGTTCGACGACCTGACGCTCGACACGACAACGCGCTACGCACACCGCGGCGAGCGGCGCATCGAGTTGACGACGCGTGAATTCGATCTGCTGATGCTCTTCATGCGCCATCCGAACCAGGTGCTCCCCCGTGAGATGATCATGGAGCGCGTCTGGGGCTACGACTTCCCCGGCGAGTCCAACGTCCTCGAGGTATACGTCAAGAATCTGCGTCGCCTGCTCGAAGCTGATGGGGAGCCTCGCATCGTTCAGACTGTCCGAGGAGCCGGGTACGTCCTCCGTCGCGATCACTAGGCCGGAATCGGAACCACACCATGTCAATCCGCCTTCGCATCACCCTCGCCACGACCGGCCTGATGATCATCGCGCTCGCCGCGCTCGGCACCGGCATGTATCTCACCACCTCCAACTCGTTGCACAACGATGTGGATAACCGGCTGAGCCGCGTCTACGAGAGTTACCAGCAGGACCCCGGTATCTGGCGCGGGGATGGCGGTGAGTTCCGGCAGCTCCTGACGAACCCGGAACCATTCGCGTCGTCCGGCCTCCTGTTACAGATCGTCGATCTTTCAGGACAGGTGCGGGTCACATCCGCCAACCTCGAGAACGAACGAATCCCGGTGACGCGCGACGTGCTCGAACGCAACGTCGACCACGAAACCGTCTTCTACAACACGCGGATTGCTGGCGTGCCGATGCGGGTCTACTCCGGACGGCTAACCGATCCGAATGGGAACATCGCCGGGTTCGTCCAGGTCGCGGAACCGCTCAGCCAGGTCAACGCAACGCTCGGGACGCTCAAACGCAATCTCATCTGGGGAGCGATCTTCTCAACACTCATGCTCGCCAGTGGTGCCTACCTTGTCGGGGATGCCGCGATGCGCCCACTCGTGAAGATGAGCAGCACGGCTCGATCGATCGGCCGCACGGCCGACCTCTCACAACGGCTTCAGCCGCCAAAGACCGGCGACGAAGTCCAGCACCTCGGTGAGACGTTCAATGGGATGCTTGCCCGGCTGGAGGAAACGTTCAACGCTCAGCGCCGGTTCGTCGCCGACGCCTCCCACGAACTGCGTACGCCACTGACTGCACTGCGCGCCAACGCCGACATCATGCTGCGTCAGATCGAAGGCGGCATCTACGATCGCGACGACCTTGCCGAAGGACTCACCGACATCCGCGACGAAGTTGACCGGATGACGCGGCTGGTCCAGCACCTTCTGACGCTGGCGCGGGCTGACGTCGGCTGGCGTCCAGAACTCGAAGTCATCGATCTGGTCGATACCGCGCGCGATGCCGCCCGGGTGGCGTCGCCGCTCGTCCGGGGTCAGCGGTTCGAAGTCGACACCCCACTGCCGGGGCCTGACGGACTACCGGTTCAGGTTGACGTACGTGGCAACAGCGATCAGTTACGTCAACTGATCCTGATTCTGCTTGATAACGCGTTCACTTACGCGCCACCCGATAGTGACGTCAGGCTCGCCGTCCGAACCGATGGCGAGGATGCCGTCCTCACCGTCCATGACACCGGGCCGGGAATCGCGCCCGACCACCTGCGGCGCATCTTCGAACGCTTTTTCCGCACCGACGACGCACGCGCCAGATCATCAGGCGGGACAGGGCTTGGTCTCGCAATCGCCCGCTGGATCGTCACGGTCCATGATGGATCGATCACGGCCACCAGCACGCCGGGCGAGGGGACGACATTCGAGGTTCGTCTCCCGTTGCAACGTGATCAGCCACGCGAACCACGTCAGCGGAGCGAAGCGGCGAGAATGACGACGGCGGGTTAATCGAATACGAGCAGACGCTGAGATCGGGCTACCAGCCCAATGACGCTCGCTTGCGTTCGACCATTTGGAGGCTGGGCGCCATCCATGGTGGAGACGCAGGGTCGGCGAGGATTTCCTCTACCGTCATCCAGCGCAGGTCGGCAACTTCGCCCGGATCACTGATAGTCGGCGTGCCGGACGCATAGCGGCAGAGGAAGACGACATCGAGGACAGGTGTGCCGGTCGGGGTCGTGAATGTATGCGCTTCGACGTACTCGATCTGATCGACTTCGACGCCGGTCTCTTCCCTCACCTCGCGCGCGGCGGTCTGTTCGAGAATGCCCTGCATCTCCTCGTAGTCGAGCGATCCACCAGGGAACGCCAGCGCACCGGCAGCATGATCCTCGTCGTTACCACGTACGATCATGAGGTAGCGGCCGTCGTGGTATACGGCCGCTTCCACATTGACGAAGACCAGAACCACTACATCGCCTCTGGCGCAGCAATCGCCAACAGGTTCAGGCCGTTGGCGAGCGCCTGACGGGTCGCAGCCACCAGCGCGATCCGCATCGAGCGGGTCGGCTCGGGAGCCGTCAGGACCGGCCGCTTCTCGATGTCGGCGTAGAAGTCGTTGAAGCGTCGCGCGAGGTCGTAGACCCAGGTTGCGATCAACAGCGGCTTCGACTCGGCGGCGGCCCGCTGCACCTCCGAGGGGAAGTTGCCGATCTGCTGGATCAGATCGATCTCTTCGGGTTGGAGGTCGTCGAAGACCAGTTCACCGCTCGGCATCTCCTCGACCCGCTCCAGAATGCGGCAGGCACGGGCGTGGGCATACTGGATATACGGCGCGGCGTGACCGTCGAACGAGAGTGCTTCCTCCATGTCAAAGACGATGACGCGGTTGTTGTCACGCGCCAGCATCGCGAAGATGATGCTGCCGACGCCAACCTGCTCGGCGATAGCGTCCTTCTCGGCGTCGGTGAGGTGCGCCTGCTTGGCTTTCTCCTCGATGATCTCGCGGGCGCGCAACTTCGCCTCCCGGGCCAGATCGTCGTAGAGGATCGCGTTTCCCTTACGGCTCGACATTGCGCCTTCAGGGAGCGTCACGACTTCATAGCCGAGGTGGTAGCACTTCTCAGCCTGCTCGAAGCCCATCAGTTCCATGATCTTGAAGATCTGCTGCATGTAGAGCGCCTGGCGGACATCGATCACCCAGACCGAGCGGTCGATCCCGTAGTCCTCGAACTTCCGCTTGGTCAGCGCGAGATCCTTGGTTGCGTAGAGCGTCGTGCCGTCCGACCGCAGGATCGGCATCGTCCGGTAGGTCTCTTTCTCCAGCCCAAGTTTCTCGTCGATCTTGACGACTGGCAGCCCCTCGCTAACTTCCGCGATCCCACGTTCGAGCAGGTCACGGACAATCTCACGCCCTTCTGACTCGACCTGGCTCTCGAAGAAGTAGACGTCGAAGTGGACACCCAGTTCTTCCCAGATGCGCTCGAAGCCATCGAGGCTCCACTGGCGGGTCTCGCTCCAGAGACTCATAAACTCGGGTTCTTCACGCTCCCAGCGCTGGAAGGTATCGCGCACTTCCTGTTGCCAGCGCGGGACATGCGGCCACCAGTCCAGCGTCTCACCAAGTCGCTGCCAGCGCTCGTAGCGGTCCTCGGTCTGCTCCAGCGTCACCAGTGGCGGAATGACCGGCGGGCCGCCCGAGTGGGACGGCACCGGCGGAGCCTGCTGTGGCCCCTCGCGGCGGATGAGGTCGAGTTCGTCTTCCAACTGCCGCCCGATGATCGGCCAGAGATACGCGACCGTCGAATCGTCGTAGAGCGCATCGGTCTTGATCTCGCGCTGGTTTGAGATCTGGCCCAGCAGGTAGGCGACATCCTCACCCGGCGCACCGGCCTTGTAGAGTTCTTTCGCCATCCGGTCGATCATCGCCGAGAAGCCAGCGTCCATCTTGGCCAACTCATTGAGCAGGCCAACGACCTCGTCGCGATACTCCAGCCGCCGGACCGCCTCCGTGTAGAGATTCCCGAGCCAGCGTCCACGCTGTTCCGCAGGGATCGCGGCGGCTTCACCGGCGTGGAATGACTGGTAGCACCAGAGGGTGCGGATGACGTGCAGGCCGATGTCGCCGGGGTAGGTCGCTCGCAGCGTCTCATAGCCAGCGAACTGAGTGATGCGCGCCAGCGCCTCACCGAGGCAGGTGTTACGCAGGTGGCCGACGTGAAACTCCTTGTGCGTGTTCGGCTGGGAGTACTCGATCATGACCTTGTCAGCCTGCGCAGCGCCGCGACCGTAATCCGCGCCATCATTGATCACCGTCCCGATGACGTGATTCGCGACCGCGTTGGTGTCGAAATAGATGTTGATGTATCCGTTGACGGCTTCGACCCTGGCGTACTCAGGCCGCTCACGCAGGGTCGCCGCGATCTGCTCGGCGAGTTCGACCGACTTCTCCCGGACTCGTGCCTGCTGGCGTGCCTTGCGCTCCTTCTTGGACAGCGATTCGTCGTCGTCCTGCGGATCGTCGGCTGTCGCCTCGTTGGCGAGGGCGAACGCAATCGACGACGAGGTCCCCCACGAGCCGGAGAACGGGATCGAACGCATCTCGAACGCACGCGGCTGAAAACCCATCCCGGCGATGATGTCGTTGATGCTGGCAGCAGCCTGTTGTTCGTAGGTGCGGAACATGCTCTGTCTCTCCGGTCGTCGTCCCTGTCACGCTCCCAATTAAGCGCATCGTGAAGTATTCCATAGCCAGTCAGGCGGTCAGTTGGTTAGCTGTCAGCTGCTAGCCGTTAGCCATTAGCCAAGGGTTCTGAACGGGCTGCGATGCGTTCAGCGGTGACAGGTGTAGAGGCCGACGATCTTTGGGTCGCGCCAGATGCCGCCGAGGGTATTGAGGCGGGTTCGGGCTTCGACTTCGAGCCAGTCGATCATGTCAGCGTGCATCTGGGGAGTCGCGCCGTCGACAGAGGGCAGGAGTGTCGCGAGGTAGCGGACGATGGGTTCCGGGGAGGTAAAGACGAAGGCGTTGTCGAGGATCGTCTCTTCGACGTGCGGCCAGACGGTGCGCAGGATGTCCGCTGCGTTCTCAGTGTGGAACTCGCCTGCGGCGTGTTGCCTGGGCGGCAAGCCGAACGCTCGCAGGAGATCGAGATACAGGTCATCGATCAGCGGCGTGGTACGGGCGGCGTTGGTTGTGGCGAGGAACAGTCCGTCGTCTGCGGTGACGCGCTGGAGTTCCTGCAGTGCGCACGGCAGATCATCGACGTAGTAGAGCATGTGTCGCGCAGATACCCGGTCGAATTCGCCGTATCGACATGGTAATTGCTCGACATCACCGATCACCCACTCGATCGACGGCGACCGGCGCGAAGCGTCGGCGATCATCGCTTCCGAACGATCGAGACCGGCCAGGCAGCCAGAGTGCCCTTGCTCAGACAGGTGCGATAGAAACGCGCCGGTGCCACAACCGACATCAAGCACCGACTCATCGCCACTCAGCCTGAACGCCTTCGTCGAGACCACGTCCAGATCGATCTGCCGCTCCGAATAGCGCTGGTGCGTCTCCATCCGAATCTTGAGCGGATCTGTCGTCAGATACTGCTGCTCTGCCTCACGCCTTAGCACCATCACATCACCTCCAGTCTCTCATCAGATTCGCGCAACCCTCCAGAACGTCACAGATCGGTGCATGAAGAAGGCCGGGGCGTTCCCACCCCGGCCAACTGGCTGATTACTGACTAACTGACCGACTGACCAGCTAGCTCAGATCGATGTAGACGTTCTTGACCTCGGTGTACAGCTCCATGCCGTGCATCGAGAGCTCGCGGCCAAGGCCGGACTTCTTGTAGCCGCCGAACGGGCCGAGGACGCCCGGGCCACCGTTGGAGTTAACAGCGACCATACCGGTGCGCAGCCCCTTGGCGACGCGCAGCGCCTTATTGATGTCCTGGGTCCAGACGGATGCGGCCAGACCGTAGTCGTTGGCGTTGGCCTGGCGGATGACATCTTCCTCATCCTCGAACGGGATCACCGAGAGGACCGGGCCGAAGATCTCCTCGCGAGCAATCCGCATGTCGTTGGAGACCTGTCCGAAGATCGTTGGCTGCAGGAAGTTGCCCTCGTCGAGCGCCGAAGGTCGCGAGCCACCGAAGACGAGTTCGGCGCCTTC
>Ga0180215_1001424_pt1 | contig 26350 bp, 35 predicted proteins | sample eDN3rd37CBELigBY_FD_128871 | JGI IMG/M metagenome (GOLD analysis project Ga0180215, IMG submission 128871) | Enriched backyard soil microbial communities from Emeryville, California, USA - eDNA 3rd pass 37_C BE-Lig BY (version 2) (version 2) | ecosystem: Environmental > Terrestrial > Soil >...
AACGATTATCGGTTTGATTCTATTTATTATCGGATATACGATAGTGAAAGCAGACGAACCTATTAAACTTGTTCTTTTGTGGTTAGGGATTATTGGTGCGTTATTAGCCATTTTCTTGGTGTTAAAATATGTTTACAATCCCATTCATGAAAAGCTAACCCGTTCTAAACGCTGGAACTCGCTGCTCGCATGGGATTTTGGATTTGTAATTGCTTTCTATGCGCTTATATTCTGGATTGCTGCAAGTTCAGAGGAAGATGAGAAAGTTATTCGAATCATCATCTATACAATAATTTTATTTATCATACTTGTAAGTACCTTTATCGATAACATAAAAAAGCGGCGCGGCCGCTCTAAATAGAATTGTGCAACGCAAAGGATCAAGCTACAATAATAGCAAATAGCTACTACAACATTCAGATTGGTGGAGACATGAAGTGAAATTCAAACCGTGTATCGATTTGCATGACGGCAAAGTAAAACAAATTGTCGGCGAGACGCTGACAGCTGACCATAATGAACTTATAGAGAACTTCGTATCGGCGCACAGCTCTTCCTATTATGCGAACTTGTTCAAGCGCGACCGGCTGACCGGCGGCCATGTCATTATGCTTGGCGGCGGCAATAAGGAGGCGGCGGTGGAGGCGCTGAACGCTTATCCGAAAGGGCTGCAGGTAGGCGGGGGAATCAATGCCGATAATGCGCTAGAGTACCTTCAGCAGGGCGCTTCGCATGTGATCGTAACCTCGTATATTTTCCGCGACGGCCAATTCCAGAAGGATAACTTGGATAAAATCGTTGCTGCTGTTGGAAAGGACAGGCTCGTTATCGACCTTAGCTGCAAGGAGAAGGACGGCAAATGGTATGTCGTCAGCAACCAATGGACGCAGTTCACCGATTTTGAAGTGAATCAAGCAAACATTGCGTATTTGGAGCAGTATTGCGACGAGTTTCTTATTCATGCCGTCGATGTTGAAGGAAAGCAGCAGGGCTTTCAGCGCAAGCTCGTCAGCGACTTAGCTGATTGGGTCGCCATTACGACAACTTACGCAGGCGGCGTGCGCTCCATTGCCGATTTGGACGAATTCAAGGAGCTTTCCCGCGGCAAAATCGATATTACGATTGGCAGCGCGCTCGATATATTTGGGGGCAGGCTCTCTTACGATGCGGTCATTCGTTATTTTCAATAGGGTATGGTATTTGACAGCCACCACCACTATGAACATAATTGTAATTATGTTAACAACAAAGATGCTAATGGCTATTTTCGTATGCATGTTTACAAACGGATACAAGTATAATAATGAGCACAAAGGCAATTATTCAGCTATTTAAGGAGATTATCGAATGACAGCAGCTATCATAGGCAGCTTTATATCAGCGATGGCAACTGTACTTGGCGCTCTGCCGCTGCTATTCGTGAAGAAGCTGTCCGAGAAGTGGAAGGACGTTCTGATTGCTTTTACCGCAGGCATTATGGTATCGGCGACAACGTTCGGGCTTATTCCGCAAGCTCTCCAGGAATCCGGCCTCATCATTATGACGCTCGGCCTTTTGACAGGCATCATCATCCTTGACTTATTGGAGAAAAACATCCCGCATATCGATATCGAGCAGGGGAAAGGGGTAACGCAATTCGATTCTAAATCCCTTCTCGTTATTTTCGCATTGTTTATACATAATATACCTGAGGGCTTAAGCACAGGCTTCAGCTATGCGAGCGAAGACGCCGGACTCGGGCCGATGATCGCGATTGCGATCGGCGCGCAAAATATGCCTGAAGGGCTTATACTTGGCGTCTTTCTCATGCAGTCCAAAGTCAGCAAGCTTAAGCTGCTGCTTATCGTAACGCTGACAGGGCTTGTAGAGGTTGTGTCAGCAATTATCGGTTATTTTACGGCAACATACATCCAAGCTCTCATTGGGTACGGACTTTCATTCGCTGCCGGAGCCATGCTGTTCATCGTGTACAAGGAGCTTATACCTGAGACGCACGGGCACGGCTACGAGCGCTCAGCGACGTATTCCTTCATTATAGGCCTGCTTGTCATGATCTATATCAGCAATTTTTTTAGCTAAAAATTAATTTTACAACCCTCCTATTTATCGTATAATAGAGGTTAGAGATAGAGGAGGAAACCTTACATGAAATTACAGACTAGAATGATCTTAGACGTCGATACTGGTATTGACGACGCGTTAGCCATTTTGTTCGCGCTGCTTTCTCCGGATATTAAGCTAGAAGGCTTAACGACCGGATACGGCAATATTAACGTCGATCAAGCGACAGAAAACACGCTTCGGCTTATTCAGCTTGCCAATTGCGGATATGACGTGCCTGTCGCAAAGGGCGCCAGCAAGCCGCTGGAACGCGAATATGACGGAGGCGTTCCTCATATTCACGGAAGCAACGGCATAGGCGATGCGGTAATACCTGAGACACAGCAGCACATCGTCGAGCTATCCGCAGCGGAGTTCATCGTGAAGACCGTAAATGAAAATCCAGGCGAAATTACGCTGGTTACCGTTGGAAGACTGACGAACCTTGCGCATGCGCTTAAGCTGGATCCTTCGATAGGGTCAAAAATTAAGAAAGTTGTCGTTATGGGCGGTAACGTCTATGTGCCGGGCAACGCAACGCCGCTGAGCGAAGCGAACTTGCACGGAGATCCTGAAGCCGCTGCCTTTGTGTTCGCATCGGATGCTCCGCTTACGATTGTCGGACTCGATGTCAGCCAAAAAACAAGACTGACGCAAGCTCATTTGGATTTGCTGAACCGTCAGGCGACCGAAAAAAACCGTGAAATCGTTGCGTTTCTGAACGATTCCTTGGATATATACTTTGATTTTTATGAGTACTCCAATCAGTTCATCCGCGAATGCCCGATGCATGACCCATTGGCAGTGTTGGTCGCAATTAACCCATCCTTGGTGAAAGTGCAAACGTTGAACGCGGTAATCGACTGCGCGAGCACGATCAATCCAGGCATGATCGTAACGGACCGCAGAGTCCGCTCATCCGTAGGGCGTCCGATTGACTTCTGCGTAGAAGTCGACAGCGCGCGGGCAATGAACGAGCTTTTGACAGTATTCAATGGAAAGGGAAGATAATCAAAGTATGGAGCAGCGCTACTCAAAAGAATCGAAATGCATAAAAACTTCGCGTGTATTTCCTACTGATGTCAACAACAATAACACGCTGTTCGGCGGTAAGCTGATGGCGTATATTGACGATATTGCTTCGATATCGGCAACGAAGCATTGCCGGCGCAATGTCGTAACGGCATCTACCGATTCTGTCGATTTCTTGCATCCGATCCGGCCGACGGATTCCGTAAGCTTAGAATCTTATGTAACGTGGTCAGGCACTACGTCAGTAGAAGTGTTTGTGAAGGTCATGAAGGAGGATCTGTTAAGCGGCGACCGTAAAATAGCGGCGACATCCTTTTTGACATTCGTTGCTCTTGATGAGGATAAACGCCCTGTGCCTGTGCCAGGCGTTATACCGGAGACGGAAGAGGAAATCAAGCTGTTCGAATCTGCGCCGCAGCGCGCGGAAATGCGCAAAGCCCGCAGGGCGGAGAGCAAGAAGCTTGCTGCCTATTTAACCGAAATTCATCCTTGGGAATAATGACAAGACAGCGAAAAGGCGCGGCATATGAATGCTGCGCCTTTTTTTAACATTAACGGGGAGTTAGAGAAGCGTTTCCGCTCCGTCGATATAAACCTCAGTGCCGGAAATATGGCTGGATTCGTTAGATGCAAGAAATAGAACGAGATCGGCTACCTGCTCGGGACGGCCCGGCCCATGCTCAAGCGGCTGGCTGCCTTCCGGATACTTCACAGGTATTTCGATTTTGCTCACCTGAGGCGTTTTATGCGTATTTTCGCCTATATTCGTCTGGATTGCTCCTGGACATATAACATTAACTCTTATTTTATAACGGGCCAGCTCAAGGGCAGCCATCTTCGCAAACGCGACTTGGCCAGCTTTTGATGCGCTATATGCAGACATGCCGAAGCCGGAAAATTTGCGGCTGCCATTAATGGAGCTCGTGACGATGATGCTGCCGCCAGCCTGCTTCATATGAGGAATAGCATACTTGACCGTCAGAAAAGTGCTTTTCAAGTTCGTGGACAGCGTCTCGTCCCAGTTATCCGGCGTCAAATCCTCGATAGGCGCTACGGTACCGTTAATGCCCGCATTCGCGAATACGACGTCGATGCGGCCAAACCGCTCGACAGCCCGCTGCACTGCTTGCTGCACTCTGTCCGGATTGGCGACATCGGTATCGACGAACAGAGATTCGCCGCCAAGCTGCTTAATCTGCTGCTGAACGGATTCGGTCCGGTCATTCATCATATCGATCAAGCATATTTTTGCGCCTTCCTCAGCCAGCCGTAGAGCGGCCGCACGGCCAATGCCGGAACCCGCTCCCGTAATAAACGCTATTTTATCCTTTAAACGCTGCTTACCTTGTACAGCTTCAGATTGCATCGTTGTTACACTCATCCTGCATACCTCCAGTCAAAAGTTTTCTAACCATCTCAACTAGTTTGCCAACAAAGCACTGTATTATTCCAATAAGCCGCAATAACGATATCTAGCAAAGGGGTATTTATTATGGCACCAAAGCTGTTGTTCATTGAAGGCATTCCGGGTTCGGGCAAATCTACCTTCGCACGCTTCATCGATACCCAGCTCCAGCGTAATGGCTATTGCTGCAAGCTCTATCACGAATCGGCCTTCGAGCACCCGATCATTATGAGAGATACTGCGGATAACGCCGAGCATTTCATAACGAAATACAAGGAGAACTGGACACAGTTTATTTACACCTTGATGAAGGATGACGAAACAATCTATATTTTTGAAGCTGCCCTTATTCAAAACACGCTGCTTCATTTGCTCTCCAAGGAGGTTCCAGAGAAGAGAATTGTGGAATTATGGGAAGAGATCGAGCATATGCTGCAGCCGTTCGACTGCTGGCTCGTTTATTTTGATCAGGAGGATACGCTTGCAGCTGTTGCGCAAATGGTAGAGGCGAGAGGCGGGGAGCCCTATTTGCAGCGTAAATACGAGGAATTCAAGCATGAACCGTATTTTCAAGCGAGAAGAGAGCTAGGCCCTTCGTCTTTCTACCCTTATTTTGAACAGTTTGCGGCATTGGCGGGCAAATCGGCGATCGGCTTCACGAAATGGCGGACATGGCGCTTTATTAACAAGGACAAAAACTGGGCGCCGTTCGAGGCGCAAATTCTCGATGCTTGGGGAGTGAAGCATATACCGGATCCACGAGTCGACAAAAAGATTTTGCAACAATATATCGGATCGTACCGTAATGAAAGTATGGGCATGACTCTCAAGGTGGAATTATTAGGAGATGCTTTGTATATATTCGGGAACAAGAGGCTTCGGCCGCATAGCGAAAGCCGGTTCTATCTTGATGACATGAGTGCGGAAATAACGTTCGACACTGCCGGCGATGGGATTCGCATGCGTATCACGGAGAAGGACTACTATGCCAATCGTTCGGATGATGGTACTTTGTTCTATAAATAAGGAGAGGGGCTAGCTTAAATGGATGAAAAAAACGTTGAATTCCATATCAAAGAGCTGGAGCGCGCGAGAATGCAATTTGTGCCTGAGAAGTATATCGGAAAGCTTCTTGCCAGCGCGGAGGACATCGTAAATGAGAAAAAAATGCTGCTGTCTGCGCCAATGACTGCTGAAACGATGGATTACTTAATGAAATTGATTATTAATGACATTAATGAAAATCGCAAGTTCAAGAAAACCGAATGTCTCCGGCTTTTCGCTAGATTGCTTATTCAGAACAAACATGCCTTATCCTTGAACAAAGAGCAGTTGTCCCGGCTGTTCCTTCTCTATCAATATACAATGTCTCTCGGCAATGAAGGCTTGAAGCAAGCTTTTACAGAGGCGATCAAAGGCGAGCGGTTCGATCATGAAGCGATTGCTTGGCTCATTCAGCATGCGGCCGAGTCCGAGCATTATGTGGAGCTTTTGCTTAACGATGCTGCGCCTAGCCATCAAATTATTGTATGGGCTAAGCAGGCTTGGGCATCGGGAGAGCTGCCGCATAAAGCAGCTCAAATTGCCGCCATACTGCTGCTTGCAGAGGAGCTTCCGGACGGTTTTAACCCGGATGAGCTTGAGACAGACACGTTGATGCAGGCCATCTCTTGCAGCAAGCTCCCCAAGCGCCGCAAGCGGGAGTTAATTATCGAGCATATGGATTTCAGCAATTACGCCTCTGCGCTGGATGCGGCATCGCGTCTTGGAATCGGTAAAGTTTCGAAGCTCTTGCTAAAGCATTACGAAGGGCTGCTGGCGGACGCAGCGGTTCATAATGAAACCGATGAGCCGGACAGCGAAGAAACGTTGGAATACGATGAAGTTTAGCGAAGGATTGATACGATGAAAACGACTATTTATATAACAAGACACGGGCAAACGGAATGGAATGTCGAGAAAAAGCTGCAGGGGCATCAAGATTCGCCTCTGACGGAGCTGGGCGTTAAGCAAGCGCAATGGCTTGGCGAAGCGCTGGAACAGGTTCCTATCGACTATATCTATTCCAGCTCGAGTCCGCGCGCGCTGCTAACGGCCGAGTTGATCAGACAAAACAGGCCGATTGCTATTAAAGCAAGCGATGAGCTGCGGGAAATTAACTTAGGCTTGTGGGAAGGGCAGCGTCAGGATGTGCTCAAAGAGACGGAAGCTGAGCAGTTCGGCTATTTCTGGAACGATCCCGACCGCTTCGGAGTCGAGCAAAGCGAAACGTTTCAGGAGGTATCCGAACGGGCGGTGAGCAAGCTAATGGAGATTGCTGCAGAGCATGAAGGAAGCCGTATTCTGCTCGTTACGCATACCGTTGTGGTGAAGCTGCTGATGGCGCATTTTGAGGGGAGAGCGATGAAAAACCTTTGGGAGCTGCCTTACATCCATCCGACCTGTCTAAGCAAGGTGGAAATGAGTCATGAGGGCAGCACAATTGTGCTGCATGGCGATATTAGTCATTACAAAGAACAAGCAGATTTTGTGTAGAAAGGGATAGTCTCATGAAAATAAATATTGAACTAGCGGATGTCGATTATTCGAAGAAAAGCATCCTTCGCCAGCTGATCGAGCTGTATGAATACGATTTCAGCGAATATAACGGCGCGGATTTGAACGAAAATGGCTTCTATGACTACAAGTATTTGGACCATTATTGGACGGACGAAGGCAGGCACCCGTATTTTATTTTGGTTGACGGACATTATGCCGGTTTCGCGCTGGTGAACAGCTGCTGCTACGCATTAAAAGATGATAACGCGAAGTCGATCGCAGAATTTTTTGTCATGCGCAAATACCGCAGGCAAAGAATAGGGCAGCATGCTGCGAAGCTTGTCTTCGATAAGTTCAAAGCGCCTTGGGAGGTGTTGCAGCATCCCGGGAACGCTCCTTCTCAAGTCTTTTGGCAAAATGTTGTCGACGAGTATACGGGCGGCAAGTATGAGCTGCGTCAGGTCCAGACGGATCATTGGAAGGGCCAAGGCTTGCTGTTTCATAGTTAATGCGATTTCAAAGTAATTACGATGGAAGGCGGCGTTATTCATTATCGAATACCTTTATCATTACTATGATAGAAGGCTGGGGCCTTTTCGCAATTTATCGAGCTTGACGCTTCAGCAGGCGGAATCGGTGCAGCAAGGGCTTAGGCTTTTGAAAAAAGGGTTTGCCGCTCAGCGTTCCGAAGGTTATATGACGATTCGCACCGAGTTGGAGCAGCGCGCAAGAGAAATGTTCATTCATAAAGGCGGGGAGCCTGTCATGCGCTATCCCCATTATATGACGCTTGGGCCATGCGATTGGCTTAACGAATGGTATGAGACGCCGGCGGCGCTGGCTATTCCGCTAGATGCCTTTAGCGAGAAGCACATCAGCTTCACTTATGGCGATTTGTTTCCAACGATGAGATACAAGGACGGCAAGCCTTATCGCGAACAAATCTATACAAAATCGGAAATTATCGATATGATAGCTACATACGGCTTGCCGCAGCAGTGGAACAATGACGGGCGAAACGGTCCCGAAAGATATATTGAAGTTCAAATATGGGACGAAACGACGATCATGCAGTATACGCACAAACAACATACAACCACTACAACACGAAACCCGACCTGAGAGATAACGAATGGCCGGGTTTTGTTTTTTTATCCTGCAAAGGAGGCAGAATCATCTATGAATAACAGTACGCTGCAAGTTCATGACCATCGAAAGCTGCTGGGCCATTATAAGGAAACCTGCAAAACGTTAGAGCTTATGATGAACGATATTAAGCAGCAGGGCTATCGGATACGCGGACACCGGCATGAAATCTACTTGAATAAGCCGCTCTATCATGCAACGCCGGATGCTTGGCAGACGATCGTCAGACTACCAATTGAGGAGAGTTAAGACATGATGATAAGAATGATAGAAGACTATAAAGCAATCATTTTTGACCTGGACAATACACTGCTTGATCGGACGCAAACGTTCCATGCATTTGCTAGAAAGCTGGCTGCCAAGTATTTCAGCCATCTTACCGAGGCTCAGCAAGAAGAGGCAATAGCGGTTATTATCGAGAAGGATGAGGACGGTTACAAGGATAAAAAAGCGCTGTTCGCAGAATTGACGGACTTGCTTCCTTGGCAGGAGACCGTGCAAGCACATGAGCTGCTTGCTTTCTATGAGGAGGAGTATGTCAACAGCGCTGAGCTAATGGAAGGTGCGCTGCAGCTGCTCGATTGGTGCAATAACCGCTGCAAAGTCGGGCTCATAACGAACGGTCGTCATGTCATCCAGGACGGGAAGCTGAATCGGCTGCAAATTAAACATTACTTTCATTCGATCGTCATTTCTGAAAGCGCTGGAGTAAAGAAGCCTAATATACGAATATTTGATCTTTGTTTAGAGCAGCTGGAGCTGTCCCCAGAAGAGTGCGTCTATGTCGGGGATCACCCTGTCAACGATATCGATGGGGCGGCGAAAGCGGGACTGGAAACGATTTGGATCAAGGTGAATCAGCCTTGGCGAGATGAGATCGAGAACAAGCCTGCGTTAACTGTAACCTCTTTACAGCAGCTGCACGACTTTTTAGAGAAGGGGCAAGCGCAGTAAAGGAGAATCATCTATGCAAACAGACGAAGCGGAGAACCGAATTCTTTTCGATATTACCGATCACATTCGGCTTACATTTGGCATTGAAGTCCTCCATGCAGAGGCGAATCCTCTCGGATTCGCTAATTTGAAATGGAAGCTCGACACGAACGAAGGGCCTTTGTTTCTTAAGCAATACAGTCATACGAGATACTCGGATGAGCTTCTACAGGGAGTAGAGCAGGCATTGCAGCTGCAGCATTTGCTGTACCTACAGCATATTCCTTGTCCGACACTGCTGGATCGTGAAGGGGCATTTATTCAGCGCACCGTTACCGGAGAGCGTTACGTGCTGTCCTCTTATGTAGATGGCGATATGATTGTACCGGGAGCGGCGACAAGCGGGCAAATGTACGAGCTAGGGGCAGCCGTTGGACATATGCATAAGTTATTGAAGGCTCATGCGCCTGGAGGCCATCCTCTTCATTGGTCGCCGCATACTAAAGCGAATACGTTGCAGGCTTGGGAGAGAAATTGGAAGGAAGCTCTGGCTTATGATGACAAAGCCGCAGCTGCAAAGTATATCCAAGCGCTCCCGAAGCAGAGGGAACTGCTGGAGTCATTCGATTGCAGAAACCTGGAAGCTTGCGAGATTGGCTGGGCGCATTGGGATTTATTCGCGGACAATCTATTTTTCAGCGGCGACCGCCTTGCGGCAATTTTGGACTTTGACCGAATGAATGTCGTTTTTACCGAATTTGATCTGTCCAGGCCGCTTCTCTCCGGAACAATTGGTGAAGCGGGCATGAATATACAGGCGGCAAAAGCATATGTGGCAGGGTTCTCTGAACATATGCCGATATGCAAGGATATACTGCTTCGCGCTATCCATTTAACTTGGTGGAAGGAAGCCTCCTGGCTAAGCGTTCGCTCTATCCCATTCCATACGCTAAGCCGCTTTGCCGATGAATTAGTATGGATAGGCGATCATTGGCATGAGCTGGATGACATTTGCGGCGAGTTGGCGAAATAGACTTAAGAGTGAATGACTACGGGGAGGTGCATGGAGATGTATGCGATAGAACTTTTCGTCGGCAGCAGGCTGGATCAATACGTGAGAGACAGCTGGAAAGGGCTGAAGGATTTGCATATTACATCTGCGCTGCCAGATATCGAAGGGATTCGGCCGCATATTACTGTAGCCGTTAATGACGATATTGATGATGCGGAAGCTTTTGGCGAGAAGCTGGAAGACCTTATGCGGAGTCAGACGATACTGCCGATTGCAATCGACAGCCTCTCGGCCTTTCCGGAGACTGGAACGGTTTTTGTCGCTCCAGCCGTTACCAATGAGCTATTCGCCTTGCATCGCCGCTATAACGAGCATTTTTCCGCGTACTCCAGTTCCGCGCACTATCATTACACGCCGGACAGATGGAATCCCCATTGCTCGCTGGCGATCCGGCTGACGAAAATACAATTAACGAGAGCGCTAGCCTGCTGCTTAAATCATTTTAAGCCCTTGCAGTCCACGATTGATGCAATCGGACTAGTCAAGCTTCAATACGAGAATGGGAAATGCGTCAGCAGCATTACGGTGAAGGAAATTCCATTTTTGACCTGATTAGCGAGATATATAAATTAAATAATTGAATTAGGAGAGATATTTGATATGAAGCAAAAGCTTTATTTATTTTTATCGATGTCCATACCTTTCGGATTAATAATGGGATTGATTTTGCATAACGACAAATTGCCTTTTTTAAACGCGGCTCTTTTGTCGGGCCTTTCTTTTGGCTTGCCCATGACGATTATTTTGTCGCTCGTTCAAGTGTATTATTTAAATAAGACAGGAAACACAGGGGCAAAAGTTACGCTAGTTAATGAACGTGAAGTAGAGCTGGACGGATCGAAGCGGGAGGTTATGGATATCTGCAGGCATGCACTGGACGTCATCGAAAGCTGTTCGCTGCTAGAGCGTAACGAAGGAGAAGGTCTGCTGAGGGCGAAAGCCGGGAGATCGTTGTACAGTTGGGGAGAGAACATCGTCATTCATGTTCAAGAGGTGCAAGATCATCGGCATAAAGTGACGATAACAAGCGCTCCCGCGGTTAAAACGACGGTAATCGATTACGGCAAAAATTTAGACAATGTCAATCGGATCGTACAATTTTTGCAGCATTAAGAACAGACGCGTATAGAGAATGAAGTGGAGGAATGTCCAATTGGAGCCCTATAAAATAATAGCTTCTGGTAGAACAGCTGAGCTCTTGGAGTACGGAGAAGGAACGGTGCTAAAGCTTTTACGGGATGGTTTTCCCCCGCACGAAGCGGATGACGAGTTCGCGTTAAGCAAGCTTATCTATGAAGCGGGCGTTCCGTGTCCCAAACCCTATGAGGTTGTAGACCTTCACAATCGAAGGGGAATCGTATATGAACGGGTAATAGGCGATACGATGCTGAGGACGATCGCCAAGCAGCCTTGGCGGACCCGCAATGAGGCCAAGCGAATGGCGCATGCGCATGCCGAGACACATAAACGTTCTGTTGACGGCTTGCCCAGCCAGAAGAAGATGCTGGAATGGCGAATACGAGCGGCGCCTTATCTTGCAGACGGCGAGAAGGATCGCATCGTGAAATATTTGCACGCGCTGCCGGATGGCTCCCAACTTTGTCATGGCGATTATCATCCTGATAATGTGATGTGCGGTGATCGATTTTTTGTTATCGACTGGATGAACGCGGTAAGCGGCAATGCGGCCGGCGATGTAGCGCGCTCGGTGCTTCTGCTGCGATTCGGCACGCTGCCAGACGATATGCCGGCGCTGCTGCGCTCGTTTTTTTCCTTTGCCCGGAGTCGAATGCTCTCTCGGTATGAAGCTGCTTATAGAAAGGAAACGGGCATGCTGCGCGAGGAAATCGAGGCGTGGATGCTGCCCTATGCAGCTGCACGATTGGTCGAAGGGGTTCCTGAAGCAGAGAAAATACGCATTGTTTCGTATATTAAGAACAGGCTTGACCAACTGGATGACAAAGGAGCGTCCAACACGCATGAATAATGGGAAGCGAAGATTTCATATCCGTCCATACCGTCGATCAGACTTGAATGATATACTCGAGCTGATGAGCGATCTCGGTTATCCGGCATCGTTGGACAAGCTTGAAACGAGAATGGAGCGAATGGAAAAGCTGAATGATTACGCTACATTCATGGCTGAGCTTGATGGCGAAGTCGCGGGCATGATGGGCTTAAGGTGCGTATATGCTTATGAGCTTGACGAGCCAGCTGTACAAATTTCGCTATTAGTTACGAAGCAAAAGCACCAAGGACAAGGTGTTGGCAAAGCGCTCATCGACTTCGCTGAACGATGGGCGCTTCAATTCGGCGCAGGCAGCATGGTGTTGACTAGCGGCATTAAGCCCGAGCGGGATGCGGCACATCGTTTCTATACGCATATGGGGTTTGCCGTTAACGGCTACCGCTTTGTCAAAAAGATATAATGAATGCAACCAAATATTGTATATAATCGTAATGATAGTAAGCTGTACGCGAGCTGCAATTCATCTGAAGAGCTAATCATTAATTATTCAAGGAGTGATTCAATGAATTTTAAACCGTTGGCTTTTCTGCTTATTCGCATTTTATCGATTTATACGATTTTGCAAGGCATCATTTTTTTCTTTCAATTTATGCAAACGGTAATATTGAATCCTTTAGGTGAGAGCTTAGGATTCACGATAGCGCTCTACAATAGCGGCTCAGCAGCCGCACTCTTATTAATCGGATTTTTGCTATGGTTCAAAACGGACCGTCTTGCCTCGCTCGTACTGAGAGATCTCGATACCAGCTCCGCTTCTTATGAGCCCGCAGAAAAGAACGCTTTATATCAAGTCGGCATTTCATTAACGGGGTTAATCATTGCCGTCCTCACCATTCCGGCCTTAATTGGGCACTTCTTCACAATCATTCACCATTACAGCACCGATAATTACGAATATATAAGCAGCGCCTCGCTATGGATCAATCTGCTGGTCGCCGTTGTTAAGCTGCTGCTTGCAGGCGTTTTGCTGCTTCGCGTCTACAGCGTCAATCACTTGCTATATAAATTAAGAATGATCGGCTTAAAAGACCAAACTTAAGCGGGGGGCGAATAATGAGGGATAACCCTGTGCAATACTTCAACCTGATTTCCAAGCATCGAATGATCAATCATTACTATCCGAAGCTAATTGCGTGTATTGAAATCATATGCTACGAGGAGCTCTGGATAAAGCCTTCCGACAAAATGAACAGCATCGGTGAAATCACGCTTCATATTGTGGAGCATGTACAGCGGAATACCGTTCGTTTACGTCAGCCCGACATTCATTTCCCAATCGGCATCGAGCATCATTTTCCTAGAGTTGCATGCGGGAAATCCGATGTCATCCATTCGGTTAATCGGGCGTTTCAAGCTTTTGAAAAGGCTATTGATGAAGCGTCGGCTGATCCTTGTCAAATGTATGATTTGTACCATTTAATTGAACATACTGGATATCATCTAGGCCAAATTGTGGACCGAACGCAGGCGATAACAAGCCATCAATTTAAATTCGTACAAAGCGGTTTATGCGAAAAGACGCTCAAGGAGCTGATCGATCAGGATATTATAGAATCTGTCTAAACAGACGGACAGCAATGTATATAGACATATAAAATGTTATGTAAACTATCTGGGCGGGGGGCTTCATGTTTACGTTATTAAAAGGATTATTGCTTGGCCTGTCAATCGCAGCGCCGGTAGGCCCGATCGGACTGCTCTGCATCCGCAAAACGCTGTTGCAGGGCAGATGGTACGGTTTTGTATCGGGCTTAGGCGCAGCGACAGCCGATGCTATTTATGGCGCAATCGCAGCGCTTGGCGTATCCGTTATTATTTCGCTGATGAAGACACAAGGCGTGTGGATCAGCGGCGCAGGGGCGTTGTTTTTACTGTACCTCGCGTACAATACGTTCCGGGCGCCGGTAGATGTGCAAGGGGCCATTGAAAGCGAGAATAAAAGCTTTTTTCAAACCTACCTGACTACCTTTGCGCTAACTTTAATGAATCCGATGACGATATCGGCTTTTGTAGGTATCATCGCAGCCATGCACATTAAACCGGAATCCGGCGAAGGATTTCTTCTAGTAGCTGGCGTATTTTTGGGTTCTGCAGCATGGTGGTTCTTTCTAAGCCTTGTATTCAGCGCATTGCGTAAAATGATATCCGAGAAGACGATGCGATGGATCAATAGGCTGTCCAGCATCATTTTGCTCGGCTTCGGTATCTATTCGCTTGTCGCATTCTTGTTATTCCTTATTTGAACGTAAAAAAGAAGGATTGTGCCGGATTGCAGAGAATTAATCAATTCGGTGTAGAGTGCAACGAATTATAAATCCAAGGAGAACAGAAATGGACACTGTAGTTATTCAAACAGCGCGAGAGGTAGCGACAGCTGCTGCATATGAGGCTGGAAGGCTGCTGAAGGAGAAGTTCGGGCGGTTGGCGGGATATGAAGAGAAAGACGTACACGGCGATATTGTAACGGAGGCTGATCATGCCGCTGAGGCTGTTATTTTGAGCAAAATATCGGCGGTTTTCCCAAGCCATCGCATCCGATCGGAGGAATTCGGCGATAACGCCGCCGATAGCGAATGGACTTGGCTGGTTGACCCATTGGACGGAACGAATAATTATGCTGTCGGGCTGCCCTTATTCGCTGTCTCGATCACGCTGCTTTTTGGCGATAAGCCTGTCATGGCGGTCATTTATGAGCCGATAACGGATCGCATGTATGCGGCGACAGCGAGCCAGGGAGCTGTCTGCAACTTAAACCCGGTATCGATAGGACGCGCCAAAACGTTTCAAAAGGCAAGGGTAGGGTGGATTCAAGGCCATAGCGTACAGAATGATCCGGCTGCAGTAAAGCTTAGGCATTATATCGATGTCCATACGAAACGGATGATGCGCTTGTGGGCGCCTACTTTGCAATGGTGCATGCTGGCGAGAGGCGATTTGGACGGCATCATCTTGTATAATTCGGAGGGTGAGGATTTGTATTCAGGGCTGCTGATGGTACAGGAAGCAGAGGGCATTATCGTCAATTATGAAGGCGAGTCTGTCACCGGTTTGCTTGGCAATCCGTATTTAATCGCCTGCCATCCTCAGCATCGCGATTATTTTCTGGCCATGGTTAAGGAAGGGCTGCAGCGATGAATGCGAAACCGCTCAACCGGTTGCTTATTATCGGCTCGCCGGGGGCAGGCAAATCGACCATATCAAAGCAATTAAGCCATATGCTTCAATTACCTGTCATTCATCTGGACCGCTACTATTGGAAGCCTAACTGGGTTGCTTGCTCCAAAGATGAATGGAGCGAGCAATTGCGTCAGTTTACTGCCGAGGATGAATGGATTATTGATGGCGATTATACTAGCACGCTTGATATGCGGTTAGAAAGGGCGGACGGAGTCATTTTCATGGACATGCCGCGGCTGCTTTGCTTATATCGCGTAATTAAGCGAAGAATTCGATACCATGGGCGAACGCGGGAGGATTTGAATGAGGAGTGTCCTGAAGCGCTGGATTTTGCCTTTCTGCGCTTGGTATGGAGTTATGGGAGCAGGAAACGGGCGGTAATCATGAAGAAGCTTAGCAGCGTTCAGGACTCGAAGCAAATCTTTGTTGTGAGGAGCCGAAGAGAGGCGAAGGTATTAATCAAGCAGTTAGAGAACTCGGGATAGCCGGTTATAGGGATCTTTTTGGTCGAATTAACGTAACAATAATTATGTTAACTCATAAGTTGATAAAATGAAAGACGCTCAGACTGGCAAGCCAGATGAGCGTCTTTTCCATGACAGAACAAGAAGAACGAAAATTAATGCAGCGTAAATGATTTCTTAAAGATAGGGTAGAGCCATTTTACGCCATTCGGCGTTAACGTGTCTGCTATTAGATGTGAGAAATAGCCTAAAATAGCAACTCTCATTATGCCTTCTAGCTGCAAGTGCTGCTCTAAGTCATAGGCGATGACGCCCCAGAGCGCAGCCGCCCATATCGTATGCGTCATTCCGCGATGCTTAAGCCATGGAGCCCATGCAACGAACAGTCCAAAGCCGGCGAGCCAAATCATTTCCGAATAAAAGCCGGCAAATATAAGGCAGCCGCCGATTAAAGAGACGAGAGCATTGCGAATAAAGCCTTGATTGGCAGCCACACCGATTAATACGATGGCTCCCGCAAGGCCGGTTAGCGAAACATTGAAATAACGATCGGTAACATACAAATAAATAATCGTACCGATAAGCAGCCATCCGCTTAATTGGATGAGACCATAGACAAATTTTGAAAGCTTGCCGATTTTGGAGGTTAATAGGCTTGGTCCGTCCAAATCGGCGCTTAATGCCGAGATTGCGGCGACCGTGACATAAGCGGCAGCATTCGTGATTGAAAAAGGATAGTAGAGCGATGCTGCAGCGCCAATAGCAACGCCAATAGCTAAATGCGTAGAACCTTTCATTTCTCCTCCTGTGACTGACGCGGTCGCGTTGTCAAACATATGTTCGCTATATGATTATAGCGCATTACGAGAAGGAGAACAATAGACCGGAAGATACATGTGTTAACGCTAGGAGCGGCGTTTGCGGGCTTCCCGCTTGCTTATTTCCTCGGTAACGATATATGCAAGCTCCTCGTTGCCGAACAGCGCCAGCACCGCCAGCACAGTCTCATCATCGATATCGCCGGCTTCCTCCCGAGGAACGGTTACTGCCAGCGCATTCTGCAGGGCATCATTCTCTCCTTGCTGAGGATAGGCGAGGGCATATAATTGATTGGCATCCAGCTCATTGTTGACACACCATTGGGCAAAGACTATTACCATCGTTTCCTCGTCGCGCCGATAATTGTCGATAATCCATTGTTCCATTTCTTTGTTGTTCATAAACGAATCTCCTTTGTTGCATATATACATAGTGACTATTATATCATTTCAAGTTTTGTAATTGACAGATCCGATATAGCTTGATATGTATTTTTAAGGTAATATTGTTAATGTGTGATCGTGAAGATGGATTGCTGGGGAAATATTATAGAACACAGTTGCAATTTCACCTAAAAAAGCTATCCCGCGGGATAGCTTTCTAACTGCTTTATTTTCGACATAACGTTAGCTACAATAGATTCACGACGACCGCGGATATTCATTCCTTAATCATAGCTATGCTGAGCTTCCTGCGGCTGCTCATTCTGCAGCATAGAGGGATCGAATGCTTCCAAGTGCTTGTTGTTGGTTGCTTCAGTTGTGACAGCTAAGATCCACTTTCTAATTTCGTCATTGAGTTCGAAACTAGCCTTGGTGGGAAGCTGATGCTTATGATTGGGCAGCAAAATCAGTTCATAATGGCGCAGCTGCTGCTGAATCTTATGATAGTAGCGTCTAAACTGCCGATCCTTCTCGCCGTAGAGGAGCAGTATAGGCGCCTCAATCGATTTCAGCTCGTTCGTGCAATTGTAATCGAGGCTATACTGATAATATTGCTGAATGTTGCGGGCTGAGCCTTGCTTCGCACCCTGCAGCAGCTTGCGAAACGTTAGACGGCTGTCTGCGTTTCCCCAGGCGATTGCCAGCATGAGGAGCCGGTTTGCCCACTTCCAGCGGGATAAGCCGGCGGCCAATCGGATTCTATTTTTCAACGTAAAATGGCTTGCCTCCGACATCGCACTTATTAAAATTCCGCCTAAGAAACGTTCCGGATAAGTTAATAGCGCCTGCATAGCAATTGAACCGCCAGTGGAATAGCCGGCGATAAACGCTTTATCGATGTGCAGATAATCCATCAGCTGCTTAATATCCTCTGCAATAAGCTCATAGGTCAGATGCCCGTCAAATGACTGGCTACGGCCGTGCCCGCGTATATCGAAGGTGACAACCTGAAATTGATCGGAAAGCTCTGCATGCTGATAGCTGAAATTTGCGTTTGTAAGCAGCGGGGGATGTATAAAAATAATCGGAACGCCGGTTCCGCTTGTCTTAAAGTGAATCGTCGTTCCATTAATCGTTGCTAAAGGCACAGAGGCTCACTCCTGTCATAATGGTTATGGATGGATTTATTATGCGCTAATTACAAACATTTCATCAAACGAAATTTTTACTGAACAATAGAGGAGATAGAGAAATGAGAAGCATTCGTATCGTACCAATAACAGAGATGAAGCAAATTGAAATCGTATGCCAGCTGGCTGCAGATATATGGATGGAGCATTACGAACCAATCATCGGGCAAGAACAGGTTCATTATATGATTGAAAAATTTCAATCTCCCGAGCCTGTCCAAAATCAAATAAATAACGGCTATCAATACTTTTTCCTTCGTTTGAAGGATGAGAATGCAGGGTATATGGCGTTTAATCAGGAAGACGGCAAAATGTTTTTGAGCAAAATGTACGTAGCTAAGCCTTATCGAAAGCAAGGGATTGCCGGGGCAGCATTCGCTTTCGCTGAAGGTGAATGCAGAATCAATGGACTCGGATCCATCTGGCTGACGGTCAATAAGCATAATAGCCATTCGATTGCCGCATACGAGAGGCTCGGTTTCGTAACAATCCGCGAGCAGGTGGCTGATATTGGCAATGGCTATGTTATGGATGACTTTGTCATGGAGAAGGCGATTTCTTGATCATAACCATAAAATATGGGGCTCGTGGATGATGCGGGACTAAGCCAAAATTAAATTAAGAATAAGCAGAAAATTTATATCAGTATACATTGAACAAGGAGTCTGCCCTTTGAGAAAACTGCACTGGATGACTTGGATATCGATATTTGCGTCCTATCGAAACTTGTTTTTCTATTTGGTCTCATTCTTGCTTACAATGATTTTGATAAAAAATATTGAAACGGAAATCCGGCGGCCATATATGGATGCAACAACAACCGCCACAATAATCGAAATTGATGAGAATCTTAATCGGTCAGGATTATACGGTTGGGATTATGATTTTTCATACACCGTTAATGGACAGCATTACGTCGGCAAATCTCGGGAAAGAGCGTATTCGAACATTTATGCTACCTATGCCGTAGGTGAAACAGTTCATATCGTATACAATCCAAAGTATCCGTATGTTTCGGAGATGATCGGTACAACAAACAAAACGTATTTCCTGCCCGTATCCATAGGTTTAGCTCTTTTATTTATTCTCCTATTGATCTTTTCGGTTTGGAGAGGAATGGTCTACGCACGAACTTTGCGTTATGGGGTTTTCACTATGGGAAATATTGGTCGGCATAAATCGGATTATAGAGTAAGCCATAAGATAGGAAGGAATTTTTACTACAGGGATTATATTATAGGCTTCAAACTAACAGAAAAAGCAAACACTGAGATCATCTATAATCCTAAAGCTCCTCATTCCTTATATGTACTGGAACGATTGCCCGTCAAATTCGATGAACAAGCGAATAAATGGCGGCCTTCGGTCATTTTCTTTATGATTCAAATTGCTGTAATCGCGTATATACTCTTACTAACTTTCGTTTTAATTTGGATATGAGTCGATCCATATGGTTGTGTAAAAAAGACGGACGAATCTAGATTAGATGCGTTCGTCTTTTTTGGTTTAATTGGTAGGATTACCTTAGGAGTTTAATAACAATAAATAAATTTATAAAATAATTTTGAAAAATGTATAGTTTACAATTCCGATCTAAATAGTGTACAATTAAAAAACTCAGAAAATTATTACAAAAAGGTGGACTAAAGATGGCTGAAATTAAAAATGATTATTTAGTAATTGGCGATTTAAATGCACCAGTGAAAATTGAAGTGTTCTTAAATTATGCTTGTCCATATTGTGCAACATTTTATGAAATAGTAGACAACACGCTTCCGCAATATTTTGAACAAAGCAAGGTTGCTTTAGTAGTGAAACATTATGATAAACCGCGTGAAATGTTATTACCTGGAACATTGATTAATGCTAACTTAGATTATTCAAACCCGGAAAGAACATTAGAAATCATTAGTGAATTATTCAAAAACCAAGAAACATGGGATAAATATTCAAACCATGAAATTAAAAAATATATTGAAGAAAAATACGATTTAAAAGAACAATTTTCAAACATTGATCGCAGCTTATTAATTACAGCAGAGGCAATTGAACGTGGCGTAACAATGGTGCCAACTGTATTCATTAATGATATGGAGTTCCAATACCCGCGTGAAATTTTTGCAGATGAATTAGTAGAGGTTATTGAAAAAGAATTAGAGAAGGTAGGGGTTTAAGTGAGCAGCTTTAAAAAATTATCGTTTCTATTAGTCATGAGTACATTAATACTTATTTTAGCGGCATGCAGTGATAAGAAAGACGACGTTGGATCATCTGAAGCTTCAGGCAATTCTACGGCGAAAAAAGACGTTTTAGTTGTAGGATCATCAGGTATATATCCGCCATTCATCTCAACAGATAAGGATGGCAATGCGCAGGGCTATGACGTAGAGGTATTAGAATTAGTTGGCGAAGCGTTAGGTTATGAAATTAAGTGGGAGTTTGCGGAGTTCTCAGGTATTTTCGGCATGTTAGATACAGGTAAAATTGATACAGTAGCAAACTTAATTGCGATGACAGATGAGCGTCGTGCAAAATACGATTTCTCTACACCGTATGCATATTCTGGCGCAACACTAGTTGTTCATGAAGACAATACTAGCATTAATAGCATTGAAGATTTAAAAGGTAAAAAAGTTGGAGTACTTTTAGGCAACAATTTACACACATTTTTAGAGAAGTGGAATGAAGAGAACGGCAAGGAAATCATTATAACGCCATACCAAGATGTAAGTGGTACATATAATGAAGTTGCGTTAGGCCGCTTAGATGCATTCATTGATGTAAAAATTACAGCAGCTTCTCGCATTCGCAATGAAGGCTTGCCATTAAAACTTTATGGTGAAGAGTATTTAATTAATTTTGACTATGGCTTCCCATTCGTACGCTCTGAAGAAAATAAAGAGTTTTTGGAAGCATTTAGCGTAGAAATTCAAAAGCTGCAAGATAGCGGTAAGTTAAAGGAGCTTTCAGACAAGTGGAGTGCCATTGATGTAACAATTCCGCACAAAAAATAATAAAAATTTGAGGGCTGTTCAGAGGATCTCTGTGCGGCCTTCACATGTTTAACGTATGTTAACGACAGAAAAGAGGGGTTAATGTGAACTTCGATATCGGCTATATGGTTGATATTTTTCCAAGAATATTAGAATATTTACCGATTGTTTTATATATGGGGACATTATCATTTATTTTAGCAGTCATTGTGGGGTTAGTTTTTGCGGTTATTATTAATGCAAAGGTGCCTGTGTTATACCACCTGCTGAAAGTCATCATCTCCTATTTCCGCGGTGTACCAACGTTAATTCAAATTTTTATTTTTTATTTTGGTTTACCACAACTAATTCCGAGCTTAAGCTCCATGCAAGCAATAACGGCGGTTATTATCGCATTAAGTATTAAAAATGCTGCTTATTTATCTGAAGTATTCCGTTCAGCATTTTTAGCAGTAGATAAGGGTCAATTTGAAGCTTGCGAGGCAGTGAATATGACAAAGTGGCAAGGATTGCGCACAGTTATTTTGCCACAAGTATTTCGTGTAGCTATTCCAGCAACAGGTAATTACTATATTATGATGATTAAAGAAACTTCATTGGCATTTACGATCGGTGTAGTCGATATGTTAGCCCGTGCAAAGCTTGAATCTGCTGTTACCTATAAATTTTTAGAGGCGTATTTAGCTGTAGGATTAATTTATTGGGCAATTACAGTTGTATTAACATTTTTACAGTCAAAGCTTGAACATTATATGGAACGTCCGTACTTGAAGGAGGCGACAAAACCATGATAAAAATTCAAAACCTCCATAAAAGCTATGGTAATACGGCTATTTTAAAAGGCATTGAAGTGGAAGTGAATGACGGTGAAGTGTTGGCGATTATTGGCCCATCAGGTTCTGGGAAATCAACACTTTTACGTTGCTTGAACTTTTTAGAAAAAGCGGAAAAAGGGATCATTGAAATTGATGGAGCAAAAGTTAATGTAGAGCAGTATACGAAGGCGGATGTTGTTCATTTGCGCAGCAAGACAGGAATGGTTTTTCAAAACTATAATTTATTTAAAAATAAAACCGCTTTACATAATATTTCAGAGCCGCTGCGATTAACGAAAAAGATGCCGAAAAAACAAGCAGAGCAAGCAGCTTATGATTTATTAGCTGAAGTAGGCTTAAAAGGAAAAGAGCTTAACTATCCAGTTGCCTTATCAGGCGGCCAACAGCAGCGTGTAGGAATCGCAAGAGCGCTAGCGCTTAATCCGTATGTTGTTTTATTTGATGAACCGACATCTTCATTAGATCCGGAACTTGTAGAAGAAGTACTGAATGTTATGAAGGATGTTATGAAACAAGGAAGAACAATGATTGTTGTGACCCATGAAATGGAGTTTGCAAAAGAAGTAGCAGATCGCGTGATTTTTATGGCAGATGGGTATATTGTGGAACAAGGCACACCAGAAGAAGTATTTAATAATCCGCAAAATGAAAGAACGAAGCGATTTTTGAAAAACTATTTAACATTGCATGCAAAACGATGAAATGCTACAAAAGAAATAACCTTTAACGATCATTTAATGCCGCACATTCCATGGCGGAAATCAAATCAACATAGCTCAGCCCAAATGGACAGTGAGTTCGAAGAATTTTGAACTCACTGTAACAATTTAATACAAAGAATTTAAGTCATTGGGCAAACAATATGAATCGATGAACGGTTGGACAAATCGATGTGAAGAGTCAGGTTACCACGGTTCATTATAGACTTTTTCACAAAACTCGTATTTTGTACATATGTCAATAAATCAGCTTAATCCCTTTGTGCCAAGGTTTTGCTTATCAAAACCGCTTTATGTTAGAACAATTACCTTGAATTTAAGTTCGTGAAGACGTCCCTTTACTCTCCTTTAATTTGGAATCAATTCGCTAAATCCATCCGAAATCCTTTAATTCCTATGGCGTTGGGCAGTTGAGCTAAATTGCGCGTTAGCGTAACAAAGTGCTGCACTCAGCAGCCCTTACTTTGTTGAACTATCGTGTCTCGTTAGCGTAACGGATAAGATGACACACTTTTGCTAGTTGAAAAAGAAAACGATCGTACCAAATCGTGCTTGGGAATATACTTATATCCACGTTTGAAACGATTTATTGACCATCTTTACATTGTTCATTTCTGCCCAACTCTTTAAATCCGAAATAGCTCTATCTTCATCCCTTGAATACCTAAATGCCATATCCAATGGGACGATCTTCCTCCTGTGAGGTAATATCCCGATATCAGGTTTAAAGTACCCCCTGGTCATTATTACTTTAATATCCCCTGAATTAATTATAATGCCATTTAATATGATTTGGTCATTGGATAGGCATAACTCGGTTGGTTTCTTGAAGAATGTTCTATACAATGCAAACAACAGTATAACTAAACACAGAAAAACCACCGTTAATGAACCGAAGAATACACCCGTCTGATCCCATGATCTCACTAAAAGAAAAGATTGACTACATATAATAAGTATCATGCCTATAATGGTTCTATTCCTTGAAGGATTCTTAACCAGATGCTTTATTTCACTCAACATAACCCCTCCCTTGTTCATATTCCTTAACTGTAGTTACTCCGTACCCATCTTGGTATTCCACGGTATACTCAAGTTCTTGTAGTGCATCCATACACATCACAATCAACCTTTCACGGAGATTTGGTGATAACTTTATCAATCAAGCCATATGCTTGAGCTTCTTCAGCGTCCATAAAGTTGTCTCTATCCGTGTCCTTTGCAACTTTTTCGACTGGTTGGCCTGTTTGTGTGGAAATGATTTCGTTAATTCGATTGCGTAGACGTATAATCCGATTCGCACTGATTTCAATGTCGGATGCTTGACCTCGTGCTCCACCCAGTGGCTGATGTATCATAATTTCACTGTTTGGTAGTGCTAATCTCTTTCCTTTTGTGCCATTGGTTAGCAAGAATGCTCCCATAGATGCTGCCATTCCTACACATAATGTTGTAATTTCAGGTTTGATTATTTGCATTGTGTCGTAAATTCCCATTCCAGCGGTTATAGAACCTCCTGGGGAGTTGATATAAATATTAATTTCTTTTTCTCGATCAGTGGCTTCGAGAAACAATAGTTGAGCGATTACACTATTAGACAATTCATCCGTGATTTCACCTGAAATAAAGACTATCCGGTCTTGGAGCAAACGTGAATAAATATCATATGCACGTTCACCTCTCACAGATTGCTCGACTACATAAGGAATAAGATTCATATTTTTAGCTCCCATCAGGAAATTTAATAATCTATCCGATACTTCTGCTCGAGAAAGGAATATTCGTTTCTTGAGGTAATTAGGTTAGGATGGATACCGATTACATCAAGCTCATCCAACTTATTAGATGTTGGTTTAATGGCCAGCTGCGTGACACGATTAACTACCTCTTCGTCAATCTCTACAGTTTCCATTTCATCCTCCAATACTACCTTAACTGGAATATTGAAAGATCTCTTGTTGTGCTGTTTTTTCCTATCCATATATACGATGTCAACTGTAATAGCTCGATTACCGCAAACGATTTGGTCCGTAGTATAGATTTCCAACATAAGGTCATCAACTTTTGTAAGTACGATTGTACCTGCCTCATCTTCGGTATGACCATTAAGGTTTTGTAAACGAAACATGCCGTCTGGCATACCAACGTTTATCTGAATTTCCTTGTACTCAGAATGGTAAGGTTCAGTAAATCTAATCCAAAGATGATTTAGTCCCTCCTCATTTTCCATCATTGATTTTGCCAGCTTATATTCGATTATCAGTTTTGATCTCCCCTTACAAGCATTGAAACCGAATCAATGACTTTTTGTTTTACCTCCGCCGATATTCGGGGGCTCAAGGTAATAGCAACATCCTCTGTGATTTGGTGCGTTTCGCTTTCTAAAACACGTCCTGGATTAAAAAGACTAATCTGATCACCGATTTTTTCGATATCCTCCATGGAGAGATCCCTTAACTTTTCTTGGATTGCTGCAAGTGTTTCACCCGTTCTACTCAAAGTGATAATCGCTCGAAGGTATTGTACATGCTTATCCATGTACACTCGTTTATTCCCCACCAACTCAAGGGGCGGGATTAGCCCAATTTGTGTGTAATAACGCACCGTTCTTAGGTTCATTTTAGGGTCATCTTTCTGGATAATCTCAGTGACCTGTTTCGCAGTAAAAGTATCCATTGTTTCCTCCAGTACATCAAAGTGATAGTGTAACACTTAAGTGTATTACTTACAGTATACTGTAAATATAAGCTTGCTGTCAAAGGGTAGGTTGGGCTATGATGGCCGGTCAAAAATAAAACCAGCAGCATTCCTAAACTAGGACTGCTGCTGGTTTATTTTACAATCCGCCAAAATTAAAGAACAGTTGTGCAGCCTCTCTTCTTTTTAATCCAGAGTTTGGTTTAATGTTTTCCATATCAAGCTGATCGAAATATCCCTGATTAAAGCAATAGGCCATGCTTTCGAGTGCCCAGTCGCTAACTGCTGAACTGTACGGATAATGTTGTATAAATGTATCGAGGTTTTGTATTGATGCATCCTTGAATAATAGTACATCGGCATCATGAATAATTTTGCAGATCTGCTCTAACGTTATAGTTTCATTCGGTCTGAAACTGCCATCCTCAAACCCTTTGAGAAGACCCAGCCCGGACATTTTCTGCACGAAGGGATAATACCAATCTGTAGGTTTTACATCCGTGAAGTTACTGCCGGATGTAGAATTTAATGACAGCATTTTACTTAAAACAGTGGCGGCTTCGGCCCTTGTATACTCCTTATACGGGTAGAAATAGCCGTTAATTCCAGTTAAGATGCCTTGTTTGGTTAGCTGAGTGATCGCATCATAAGCAGGTGTGGTTTCATAAATATCCTTGTATCCAGACACCATCAAACCTTCGGTCAAGAACTGTTTATTAATAACGAAAGTCTCATAATCCTGCAAAACCCATATCTCACCTAACGTATTTCGTACGATCGATTGATATTGGCCAGTTTGTGATTCGTACACTTGGGA